>Ga0208755_100094_pt1 | contig 52397 bp, 35 predicted proteins | sample LakWasMet57_HOW8_2_FD_183891 | JGI IMG/M metagenome (GOLD analysis project Ga0208755, IMG submission 183891) | Freshwater sediment methanotrophic microbial communities from Lake Washington under simulated oxygen tension - Sediment Metagenome... | ecosystem: Environmental > Aquatic > Freshwater >... | reverse complement strand
CCCATTGGTTGACTATTCAATAATCCTGCTGCAAACACATCTGGATAATGGCATTTCAGCCAAGCAGACACATACGCCAACAATGCAAAACTAGCCGAATGACTTTCAGGGAAACCATAACCGCTAAAACCTTTCAATTGTTTAAACGTCGCTTTAGCATATTCCTCAGTATATCCTTTGGCAACCATACCCTTCACCAATTTTTCTTCAAACATTCCAACTTTTCCATCCGCTTTAAATGAAGCCATACTTTTTCGCAATTGATCAGCTTCGGCATCTGTAAATCCTCCCGCAACAATAGCCACTTCCATCGCTTGTTCCTGAAATAAAACAACACCCATGGTTCTCCCTAACACTTCTTCCAATTCTTTGGATGGATATACGATTGGTTCTTCTCCATTTCTTCTTCGCAAAAGTGGATTCACTGCACCTCCTTGTATTGGTCCTGGCCTTACCATTGCCACTTGCATCACAAGGTCATAAAAACAGCGTGCTTTCATACGTGGCGACATACTCATTTGTGCGCGACTCTCAATTTGAAAAACGCCAATGGTATCTGCCTTACATATCATATCATATACTACAGGATCATCCTGTGGTATATTCGCCAAAGTTAAATCCACATTATAATGCTGCTTCACTAAATCAAAACAAATTCGAATACATGTTAGCATTCCAAGTGCTAATACATCCACTTTTAAAATACCAAGACTTTCTATATCGTCCTTATTCCATTCTATATTGGTACGGTGTTCCATACGTGCATTAAGCGTTGGGCATAAATCAGATATTTTATTTTCAGTCAATACAAAACCTCCGGTATGTTGCCCTAATTGCCTTGGAAATCCTATGTATTGCTTGGTAAGATCAAGCACTTTTAATAAGTGAGTATCCTTGGCATTAAATCCTTTAGAAGATGTTTCTTTTCCTTCAAACCATTCTTCATTAAATTCCCAGCCCGAAGAAGCCAATTTATCAATGGCATCTAACGATAAACCCATCGCTTTTCCAACATCGCGCACTGCACCTTTAAAATGAACTTGTGTAACCGTTGCAACTATCGCGGCATGTTCTCGTCCATACTTTCCATAAATATATTGTATAATTTCTTCTCGTCGATCATGTTCAAAATCCACATCTATATCTGGTGGCTCATCCCGCGCATCACTCATAAAGCGGCTAAAAAGCAATCGGTGTTTCATTGGATTTACGGGTGTTATACCAAGACAATAACAAATAACAGAGTTGGCGGCAGAACCACGTCCTTGACATAATATACCAAGCCTGCGTGCTTCCCAAACATAATCATGCACGGTTAAAAAATAATAAGCTAAATCTTTTCTTTCTACAAAAGCCAATTCAAATTCAATACTCTTTTTTACTTTTTCTGGTATTTCCTCTCCAAACATTTTGCGCGCACCTTCCCACGTATGATGTGTTAATTCTTCTTGATGCGTTCTTCCTTCGGTAGTGAGACCTTTTGGATACGTATACTTTAATTCGCTTAAACTAAATTGGCAAGCATCTGCAATTTTCTTAGTATTGGCAATCGCTTCGGGATACTGAGCAAACAATCGTTTCATTTCTTCTGACGTTTTCAAATAACGTTCTGCATTTTGATACAGTTTAAATCCAGCATTAGCAATAGTGCATTTTTCACGAATGCAAGTGAGTACATCTTGTAATTCTCTTCGCTCTGGTGCATGGTAATGCACATCATTAAGAGCAACCATTGGAACATTGAAGTATTTTGATAGCTCTGCCAAACGAAACAATTTTTTACCATCATTGGCATGATACGAACGTGTAGCACCCAAATAAAAATCAAAACCTAATGTATGTTTGTATTCTTCTAAGCACTTTTTAAAAGCTTCTTCAATTTCAAAAGCTGCATTTAACGACGCTGGTGGCACCATAATAAACACAAGGTCATTTGAACATTCATACACATCTCTTTTATATAAAAAACATTTTCCTTTTTCTGCACGCAAATTTCCTCTCGATAATAATCCTGATAAATTAGCGTAACCTTGTTTTGTTTTAGGATAAGCAAGCAAAGCATGGCCATCTAATAACTCCAAACGACAGGCAGGAATGATTCTAATATGTTTTCCTTTAGTGGCAGTATATGCTCTTACTACTCCAGCCAATGTATTAAAATCAGTAATGGCAATTTCAGTATAACCCAAACGCAAAGCTTGCTCAACCAATTCTTCAGGATGAGAACCACCTCTTAAAAAAGTGAAATTGCTAGTTATTTGTAATTCCGTATAATCCATTAGGTAAAAAATCCATGTATAAACCATTTCACATTTCCACTATCATAATCTCCCGAACGAAATATCCAATAACGTGCTCCTTGCTCATCCTCCACACAATAGTAATCTCTATACAAACCACTTTGTAACCACCATTCTTGTTCTATGCGTTCAGGTCCATCTGCTTTTTTTACATTGTGTATGGCGCCTTTATAGCGAAATAATAACGGAGGATAATCAGGAATAGGAACACTTACTTCTATTAATTCAGGCACAGGCAAAAGATGTAAAGGGCGCGGTATATCCGTTCTCCAATCAGTACTTGGTTTTTCTGTTAATGAAATAGCTTCCTTAAACGACCGTTCTGGCCAATAATGTTCGGCTGGTAAAAAGCGATGTATAGCTTGTACACCTGTTTTGCCCGAAAGCCTATCCAACAATTCTGCAATAACGGTTTCGTCTTTACCGCTTACTGTCCATAACGCATCTTGTGAACTTTGCAATTCTTCCACTACAGGAGCATCCATTACAAACAATTCAATCCCCAAATCAGGCTCTATGGTTGCGATTTTATTTTCAAACAATTTAAATAAATGCAAGGTGTTTCGCGATGGCTTGCTTGTACCTATTTCTATTTTCTCTATTAATCCATCAATCCTATAACATGTAAACACACATTTACGCAATCCTTTCATTTCTTTTTGAAGGCGTTCGCATAACATCTGCAATAACGTTTTAATAGCAATTTCAATTCCCTCTGCTGTTCGTATGGGCTCTAAACTTGGCAAACGTTCTTGAAAAGGTATCAATGGTACGATAGGTTCTGTAATTTCCATTTCTTCACCAAAAGCCTGTGCCAATCGCATTAATATACTTTGTCCAAATCTCCTTTTCAAAGCACTATTAGGCATCATCATAAAACTTCCTATGGTTTTTAATCCTAGCTTATCTAGCTTTTCTAAAATAACAGGTTCTAATCGCAATGCAGCGGCAGGTAATGTAGCAAGGGCTTTTACTTCTTTACCTGTTTCAATGATACTTCTATCACTTCCATAATGGCAAACAGCCCAGGCTGTTCCAATAGTATCTGCCATCGCACTTCTAATCATATAACCAAAGGCATCAAATTTTTTGTGTATATCGTTTAGGTAATTTTCTTCGCCACCCCACAAGTGTGTACAACCACTTGCGTCTAGTATCAAAACGTTAGGCAGTTCAATTGAAATACAAGGACTAAAACGTATACACCATTCAGCAAGAGCCATCAATAATTTATTTGGTTCTGCTTCATCATAATCTAATACCGTTAATTCAGGCACTAAGGCCTTACAATCTGCAAGTACCATATTTTCATGTATCCCTTTTTCTTTTGCTAAAACATTCACTGCTTTTACAATGCGCCTGCCTCTTTCCGTTATTACCAAAACAAAAGGCAATTCCTTAAGTTCAGGCTGTTTGCGCAACAATCTGTCAGTTACCAAATGAGGAAACCATATCACCACTATCCTTCTGCTCATCTCTAACCAATTTGTCGTTCATCAATTTCGTGTATAGTTTGTTCAGGTAAAATATACTCTAGTCCTTTGGGTGTCCATTCTACTAGCCACTTTCCTGTTTTGCCATTTCTTACTTTTAATAACTCTACTTCCCACCTCGAAAACCCAACACCAGGTACATTACCTAACACACTTGTCACAGGCTTTATTTTCCAGCGACTCACACAGGCTACCGCATTTTCTGTCTTTGGCCTAAAGCGATGTATAAATCCTGTGACATGACTTTTTTCCACAGCCAATTGTAATCTTCGCGAATCATTAAAAGTGAGTTCTGTAATTTCTCCTACAACCGCAATAAGCGCATTGCATTTCAACGCTTCTTCTATAGCCCACAAACTATCTTTAGTTCTACCAGCATCCACAAATAAAATACGTTCAGGATCAATGCCAAAAACTTTTAAGGCGCTCGGAAAAACACTTCTTCTGGGCACAGTACTTATCCAAAGGCAATAGCCATTATGTGCCATTAGTTTGCCAAGTACTACCGAAATAAAACCACTGGTGCAGGTAGCCTCTTCAGCACTATTACTTATCAATTCATGAACAGCCGCTTTTGCAAATACATTTCCAGGAAAAGCATCCTCCATTATTCCTAATCCTATTTGCAAAGGCTGTTCAGTAGTAGGCACTTCATGACCTTGCAACTTTTCTATTTGTTGCCTTAATTGTTCTATAATCGTTCTATCCGCTACCGTTCTCATCTTGCTTATTTGGAAGATTAAAGATAACTACAATTAATAGTAATATTTTGCTATAATTTATAGCAATAAGCTTAATTAGCTAAAAATCAAGCGGCTAAAATTTTGGAGATAGTTTAGATGCAGTATTTGATTTGTGGAGAAATATCAATACATTTATGAATGTATATGAGCTGTATTATGGCAATTTTCTACTTATTGGTAGTAAGATATTCAAAATTTTATGGCAGGTATAAACTAGTTAGCAGGAATAAGCACGCGTAACCGCAAAAAAAATGAACACACAGGATATTAGAGTTTTATATACATTTTTGATTTTATTAGCCCCATTTGGACTATTATGGTTAAAAGTGTTTATGTTTCTAAAAAAACACATTAGGACTTCTCTAAATTATTCAGCTTTAATACTATTTACTCTTATTGGCTTAGTAGTTTATTATCTAATTTTATTCGAAATCGGTAACAATTTAATAGACGGAAAATTTGGCGACTTAATTGGGACTGCATCATTTGCGACAATTATGGTATGTTATTTACTAATTATACCTACAACAATTGTTACAGTAATACTAACCATTATATATTTTGTTTCCAGAAATAAGAATAATTCAGTTGACAAATCAATATGACCGAAAACCAAGCGCATATAGAAAATAGAATTAAAACATTACGAATTATAACAACAATTTCGACACTAATTTCCCCTTTGTTTTTATTACTTGTTGCTATCTCTCCATTTTTCTGGGCACTATTCTGTGTTACTCTATTCCCTTTATCTATCATTTCATTGACAATTCATTTTTTCTTAGGTAAAATAAGACGAAATAAGAAATTGAATGTAAACGAATGGGACAATGTTAAAATTTTTATAGGAATCACTGGACTAATTGTTGGGATAATTCTTTGGGGCGTTGCATACGTGTTGACTTATTAAATAAATAAACTGTGTGACGCTTACAACCACTAACACACAGTTAACATCAGCAAGGCAGACAGCAATCCCACTATAGCGGGGTGTAAATTCACGGTCGAAAAAAAATTACTTCCCGATACAGCAAGTTGGAATCCCTTCTCCCATTGGGATGCAGACCGACTGTCACAGTTCGCAGTTACAGGATTAATAAGTTTCCAAATTATCATTCGTAGTTCAAAATTGTTCATAACCAAAAAAATGTATTGTTGATAAGAAATATTTTAGCAACACTTCAATCGGTCTTTTTGCTAAATGAAAAGTAATGTTTTTTATTAACATGGCAAAAAATGATGTTTTTGTATTGTTATTTTTATTTAAAAAAACACAGTATGGAAGTAATCGTTATTGAATCAGAAGCATTTGAGCAACTCAAATTAGAAATTAAACTGTATGTTAAACAGGCCTTAAAAGAACTATTAGCAGAAAAGAATTTAGCTGAGAGCAAAGAATGGATAACCATCGAAGAAGCGATGGAGTTACTTCCATATAAATCAAAAACAACATGGCAACGTTTACGTGACAATGGAATAATCGAAATAAGTCAGTCTCCAGGAAGCAGAACTATTCTCTATTCAAAGAAAAGCATCCAAAATTATCTAAATGAAAATCGTGTGAAATTTTAATTACGATAGTGATTCTAATAAGGTCAATCATAATAATTAATCTCTCTCTCTTCTATCCATTTCAAATCATCATTACTTACAGTGCATTCTTTAATCCAGTGGCCTTTATTATTGTATTCTACTTGAGTTTTATCGATTGTAACAGCATTAGAATTTTTTCTATCTGTCGTTGTCGTTAAACTCTCAGTATAATGACTTTCAGAAAGCACATTCCCATCTTCATTTAAGTAATATGAAGATACTAAATCACCATCTTTAGAATAAAAATATTTCTCAAGCTCTATGAGTCCCTCTTCCTCCGAATAGAATTTATGTTCAATTAAATTACCCTTAGAATCAAATTTTTCTTCAATACTATATTTGACCATTTCCTCCTCCAATTCTTTGTCATTCTCATCCAAATAACTAAATTTTGGTTCTTGATAATAAGTTATTTTATGATAATTTTCTTTGTATTCATGCTCATAATCTACAGTTTCCGTATAATCATACTCACTGCTATTATGATAATTTGTTACTTCTTCCTTAATAATTCTATCTTCTTTATCATAAAATAGCTTTACACTTGAAATCAAAATTTGTGATTCTAGTTTATATGTCAAAATTATTATGGGTAGGTTTCTATCATTGTATGTAAATGTAGTTTTCTCTGTATTCCTATATTTTCCGGAACCTCTTGATTCAATAACATAAACTAATCTTCCAAGGGGGCTATAAAATATAGTGTAATTTTTAAATTCCTTAAATTCTAATTGGCTTTTTTTAGAGTTCCATTTACAGCGTAGTCGTTTAAACTTAATCCATTTTGCCTTAGGTACAAAATGGCCGCGAAATGAAGCGTATTCATTAAAGGTAAGTATATTATCTATCATTTTCTTTCCAAAAAGACCTTGTAATACATCTAGTTTGGTTCCCCATTCTTTGTTTTGCTTACATAACAATTCAATTAAAACACTCTCTTTAGCATCAAATGGCTTCAATGTTTGACTCTTTGCCAAATAATTATTAAGAAGCCAATTTGATTTTCCATCAATAGTCACCTTTTTTAACACACCACTTCTTTCCTCTCTTTCTCTCATTTTCACCAATTCATGCAAAAGAAAAACTGTTAGTTTAAATCGTTTCTCTGAAAGACTATCTTTATCATTAAACATATACACTCCTATTTAAATAAATCAACTACAGTTAAATTTGGATTTCCAACATAAGCAATATCGTATGTTTTGAAATCTTTGTACTTCTCTTCTTTCCAAGCTCCATTGTTAGTTGACGAATATCTAATTCTTGTTTCACCAGTTCCTGCTCTGCTTGCCACTGCTATCTCAAATTTTTGATCATACTGATATTTTCTACAAACTTCAATTTTTTGATATTTTGTAGCCTCTTTTGTATAGATTTTCTTCATCGTTTTTTTTGCGAAAAAGCAATCAAAAAAATCTACCCATGAGCTATTATAATTATTCGCATAATATACACCCGCATTCAATTTAATAAAAGGAAAAGCATATTCTCCCACTCTTTTTAAGGCCTCTTCTTTACCTATATCAGAATTATCATCAGCAGATGAACCCGCAGCATTACAAACACCATGAAACAAAATTACAGCGTTTTTATGTAATTTGAATTCATTCACAATATCTTGTGCATGGTAAATATGCTTTGTAAGACATAGGCCGCCAACATTATAATTAATTCCTTGGTTTGAGCCATGCCCATCATAAATTAAAATATGTGCGCCCTCACTAGCTTTAACGATAGCCTCCCATTTATCATATGGAGGATAAAATTCAAAAACTTGAACTCCCATATTTCGTAAGTATTTGGCATTCTTTCTCTGATCTTCGATTGTTTTTTTATCTTCTTCTTTGCTAACAGGACCAACGATGATAATTGCTTTTATTTGTTTTAAACTATCTTTAGATATAAAAGTGCTATTTAATAGAGCTTCATTAATCGTGTAATCGTCTTCTTTTTTTTGAACATCAATAGTATAAGAAGGTAAGGTTGCTACAGGGTTGTATTCAGGTTTCTTTTCTATAATCTTTCTAGTTGCTTTTCTATCATTTGTTATTTCACCAAATACAGAATCTATATAGGTGGCTTCCCAAAATTTTTTATCCTTATTATCCAAATATGATGATTGGGTGGAGTTATTAATCTTACCAAAACGATTGCAGGTATATAGTCCCTCGTTCTCTTTTAGAATAAATCTTTCTGGATGTTCTTTTGGTTGAGTTTTTCCTGAATTTTTAAGTATCAATTTTTGCTTTTTTAAGATATAAGTACCTTTCTCTCTTTTAACTCTAGGTTTTTTATTATAAAACTCAAAAAACAAGAACTCATAACTTAAATCTTCATATAACTTAAGTACTTCCTTATTCTTAACATCTGTTTCCTTCGTAAATACAGATGTCAACTTAATAACTGGTTTAGTTTTAGGATTGCCTGCTACCAATTCAATAGAAAAAAATTGAAGTAATCCAACAAATAGCAATGCTTGCTGTAGTTTGTAAGTTTTCATATGGGATGATTTTAGTAGTGAAGTAAAATTTGTCCATAGAATGAGTTTATATTGGCATAATGCAACAATTAAAAAAAGATACAAGAAAAATAAAATGTTTGTTACTTTATGTAAATCCATAATTATATGAAATACACTAATCGAAAAAATTATGGAAATTGTGAAATCAAAAAAAACAGAAACTATTGTAGTGATAATATCAATAACACTTATTCTGCTTGCTTTTCTATATTCTTCATAAGTATAGCCCTCCTTATCTCTAGAATATTTGAGCTATGAAGTGTAAATACAAATTACTCCAACATCAACTCTAAATACTCAAAGGGCTCTTTTACTTTAGCTTGGTTAGGATTGTCTGTCCGCGAGGTAATGAGTTTTGATATGGTATAAGCCTCCATTTTAGTTTCATCAAATGGTTTCATCAAATTGCTAATTTGTTCCTTACTCATATTTGGTTCAATCCATTGGCGCATAGTTTCCTTATCAAATATTAATGGCATGCGCAATTTCACATTATGTATTTTCGCCATTAATGGATTTGCTTCAGTGGTAACAATAGCTGTCGTATCAAAAATTTCTCCGGTGTTTTTATCTAGCCAACGTTCATAAATTCCACCTAATGCAAAAGTTTGTTGGTCTTTGAGTTTTATATAATAAGGGTACTTCTTTTTACTTACTTCACGCCACTCGTAAAATCCATTTACATGAAACAAACATCGGCGTTGCATAATAGCAGTTCTGAAAGATGGCTTTTCAAAAATAGTTTCTGCCTTGGCATTTAAGCAGTTCATACGTGATTGCTTAGCGTATTCAATATCCTTTGCCCAACTTGGTATTAAACCCCAATTAAAAGCTTGTATGCGGGTGTTATCCTCGCATGTTAATACGGGAACTTTTTTAAAGTCAAAACCAGATAAGTGATGGTAATAAGTATCCCACTCATCAGTTCGCACCGCATGGTCATAGAGATCATCTAGTTCGGTTCTTTCTGGTTCTGAAACGTGATAGCACATGGTAATTTATTGTAATCTAATTTACAAAAATATTTAATACGCCTAATTGCTTTGTACATGTAAAAAATATCACTTAAATTTAAAAAAGTGTGATAAATAAAAAGTGTAAAAAAAAGTTTACTAATTGAAAACTAACGTTCACTCACTATTAGCAATTATTTTATAATTTATATTTATTTTAATTAAGTTCCAAGAGTATTGATTTTATTATACTTTCGGAGCACTGATAAAAATAAACATAAAACATATTTAATTATTTATAAAAATAAATTGTTGTTGATTTAAAAAAATGATTTACATTTGCACCACAAATTAATAAAAACAAACATGACACATAGTTTTACATATTGCCAAAACGTACGCCAGATAGGGCTTTCGCCGCTATGGACAAGTATGGGATTATATTAAACTTAAAATAATATTTTAATGATAAGATAACCCCGACACAACATCGGGGTTTTTTATTTTCAAAAAAAACAAAAACATAAAACAAAATGAAACGATATCATAGTCAGATACTGCCCAAATTATTTAGTCAATCAAGAATAACTTGAAAGGGAAGTTGTGCGCATAATTTAAAAATTATAGCCCGACCCCAAAATGGTCGGGCTTTTTATTTATTGCCGAGTCGTCTAAAGGCAGGACATCAGACATTGACTCTGATAACAGTGGTTCGACTCCATTCTCGGCAACGCGCTCTCTTAGCCCAATTTGGAAGAGGCATTTGTTTTAGAAACAAAAAAGTATTGGTTCGAATCCAATAGAGAGTACAAAGGAGAAATAACTGAGCGGGGCTCAGACTTGCTTGCTAAGCAAAGTGTTCGCTGAAAAGCGGATGGGTGTCGGGAACTCATTTCTCCGCAATAAAAAGGAGAGTAGCGTACAATGGTGTACAACAAGACTTGAAATCTTGGGCGGTCCGCAAGGACAGGGTTCGATTCCTATACTCTCCGCAAAAATATAACGCGAAGTATTTCAATTGGCGGAATACGTGTTCTGGAAACATGAGGCTGCAGGTTCGAGTCCTGCCTTCGCGACAAAACTGGATAAGTAGCAAACGTGGTGTATGCGTTGCTCTGAAGAAGCAAAGACAGTGGTTCGACTCCACTCTTATCCACATACGATTTATAGCTCAATTGGATAGAGCGCCCGATTACGAATCGGAAGGTTTAAGGTTCGAGTCCTTATAAATCGACAAACATATAGGGAAGTATTTCAATTGGCGGAATACGTGTTCTGGAAACATGAGGCTGCAGGTTCGAGTCCTGTCTTCCCTACAAAACAAATGGTGAGATTAGTGTAAAGGTAAACACTGCAGTTTGTGAATCTGCTAATAAGAGTTCGAGTCTCTTATTTCACCCAGGGGAATACGCTAACGATGGAGAGTTAGGACAGACTGTAAATCTGTTGCTTCGGCTCAATAGGTTCGAATCCTATTATTCCCACAAACGTTCTTTGAAAAATATTTCTCAAATTAATTTTTGAGATAACCATCTTCCTTAACCGGAAGTACGGTGTGTAAATTGATCAATGCCTTGTTGCAGGTTTCCAAAGGCCTCATAGTATATTGTTTCTTTGATGCAATATATTCTGCAATGATATGTATTTAACACACCACGATGTTGTCGGTCGTGGGTTCGAATCCCACTCCTATTTTTTAGGATAGCTCAGCGGTTAGAGCAACAACCTGTCACAGGTTCGAATCCTGTCGCGATGCGCTCGTGTAACTCAGTGGTAGAGTGTGGACTCAAAATCCATAAAAGGGAAGTATATCCTCTTCTATAAAAAAGGATGACAAAAAGAAGGTGAAATCTGTTCGGCAAACTATTTAGCAATAAACACTTGCGGTTGGCAATAAACCTAACAAAGTAGAGGGTTCTTGTAAAGAGGCTGCTTTTTATAATCGACGTAATTGAATTACAATTAATACATTATAAAAACCATCATTGGAGACATTAATCAAAGCAGCGTTCGTTTAAAGCTGATGAATAGCTTTCAACTTCATTTAAAAAAAGAAACAATTAAAATAAATATAAACCAATAAAAACAAAAAATGATGAAAAGAGTAAAAGTAAATGCTTGGAAAAAAGCATTAGTATTTAGAAACAACAACTACGATAGCTTGTTGAACGAAGGTGTGTACTGGTTAATGCCATTTGCAGAAGTGTTGGAATACAGCATGGACAATGAATTTAGGGCGCCAGTAAACTTAAATATCTTATTAAAAGATAAAGCCTTTGTAGATGCTACTGAAATTGTAGAAGTAAAAAACAACGAAATTGTTTTAAAGTTTGAAAACGATTTATTTACTGAAGTTTTAACTGCAGGTAAATATGTTTACTGGAAAGGCTTAGTAAAGTACAACTTTATGGCTATTAACTTAAATAACATCGAAATTGATGTGGGTATTGATAAATCATTGTTATCAAAAAAAGAGTTAGTAAACTATGTAAGAAGCTTTACTGTGGAAGCCTTTGAAAAAGCAGTGATGTACGTGGACGGTAAATTTGAAAAAATTGTAGAACCAGGTACTTACTACTTCTGGAAAAATGCAACTTCTATCGTTATTACTAGAGCCGATTTAAGAACTATTCAAATGGAAATTGCTGGTCAAGAAATTTTAACTAAAGACAAAGCAGCCTTGAGAATTAATTTTTACTTACAATATAATATCAATGATATTGTAAAAGCTGTGGTAAATAATAAAGAATACGACAAACAATTATATGTTTTAATGCAATTAGCATTAAGAGAGTTTGTAGGTTCTTATACTTTAGATGAATTGTTGGATAAAAAAGAAAGTGTGGCTTCATACATCATAGATAATGTTGCCGAAAGAGCGGAAGCTTTGGGTGTGGCGTTAAAAGGTGCAGGTATCAGAGATGTGATCTTACCAGGTGACATGAAAGATATTATGAATCAAGTATTGGTGGCCGAAAAAAAGGCGCAAGCTAATACTATTATGAGAAGGGAAGAAACCGCTTCAACTAGAAGCTTATTGAATACTGCCAAATTAATGGAGGACAATGCTATGTTGTTTAAATTAAAAGAAATGGAATACGTGGAAAAGATTGCAGAAAAGATTAATACTATTTCTTTATCTGGTGGTTCTCAAATTGTGGATCAGTTGAAACAAATTTTTGTGCCAACTAAATAATTTATTTTTTTTCATTAAAATCCCCTCAGCAGTGTGGGGATTTTATTTGTTTATTTATTTGTGTGAGCCTGGATGTTTGCAGACATTGCCCATATCCAATTACGTCATCTTGTGCCTCGGTAATCCAATATCTTTGGCATCAGGATAAGGCGCACGATGTGTAGTACTAATATCTGGCTTCATGTGTTCTTGTGTGGTAAATTGCCGTGATTTTGAATTGGCATAACGTGGGTCGGGGATATATGGCATCTTAGCCATTTTAAAAATGTTAATGGTGGGAAAATGATAATCTACCTCTACTCGACCGTACAACAAATAACAACCAGCTCCTTGAAAAGGATAAGCCGTAAAACTTTTGTTAAAGTGAGCGGTGTCAAAAAAATTACCTTCTACATCTATCCATGTTCCAAAAGCCATCATCCCTTGCTTGGTCGGATTTTGTTTAATAGATACTAAAAAGGCCAACATCTTGACGTATTGCTGGTGGTACTTTAATAAATCTTTCACCAATACATCGCCTCGGTAGTTGGTTTGTAATAAATCAAAATGCGAATGCGATACTGGGAAACTTAAAATTTCTATTTCATCAAAAGCATCTTCAAAGTCAGAGCGTTTTAGTTCGGGTAATTTGTATTCTACAACGGGTTCTTGTAATAACATCAAATCTCTGTTTTCGGGTTTAAAGTTTACTAATAGCAAACGAGCCGCTAAGGCTAATTCGTTTTTTGTTTTCCCAGTAAAGCGAAAGGCACCAATAAAAATTAAGCGTTGCAAACTTTCAATAGCAACAGGTATGCGATTAACAAAATCTTCTAATGACGTATAGTCACCATGTTGTTCTCGTTCTTCCACAATTTGCAGTTTTAAATGGGCATCTATTTTTTCGATGTGCATGAAGCCAATGTAAAGTTCCTTATCATATACTGTTGTTTGATAGGTACTTTTATTAACGCAGGGATTATGAATATTAGCTCCTGCCATCCGTGCCTCGTGTAAATAGATTTCCATTCTGTAAAATCCACCTCCGTTGTTAATAGATGAAACCATAAACTCAATACCGTAATATACTTTTAGATATAAACTTTGATAACTCTCTACCGCATAGCTTGCCGAGTGTGCTTTACAAAAACTATAGCCCGCAAAACTTTCTATTTGTCGGTACACTTCTTCACTTAGTTTTAAATCGCGACCTAATTTTTCGCAGGATAAAAAGAATTGCTCTTTCACGGTTTGCAGTTCTTTTAAGGAACGGCTCTTGCCACTAATGGCTCTTCGCAAAATATCACCATAAGCCGCTTCTAAACCTGCATAGTGCAAAGCAATTTTAATCACATCTTCTTGATACACCATTACGCCATAGGTTTCGCCCAAATGTTGTTTAAACACCTCGTGCACATATTCAAACTTGTCAGGAAAATTATGACGATATATATATTCCTTCATCATTCCACTTTGAGCCACACCTGGTCTAATAATACTAGATGCAGCCACTAGTACTTTATAATTATCACATTTCAACCTCCTTAAAAGTCCTCGCATAGCAGGACTTTCGATATAAAAACAACCAATGGTTTTTCCCTTGCTTAAATAGTCGTTGCAGATAGCTTCATTTTTCGACAGCGTTGTATCAGTAATATCAATTTTAATCCCTCTGTTTTTTTGTATCAACTTCACGGTATCATCAATGGTTCCTAAACCACGTTGACTTAAAATATCAAATTTTTCAAAACCAATCTCTTCAGCCACATGCATATCAAACTGCACAATAGGAAAACCCTTTGGCGGCATTTCTAAAGCCGTAAAATTAGTAATGGGCTCTTCGGAAATAATAATCCCACACGAATGCATACTGCGTTGGTTTGGATATTTTTCGAGCATCATGCCGTAATGCTCAATCAACTTAATAATTTGATGGTTTTTATCAATTGTGTTTGTTCGTTTTTTTGTTAAGGCTTTAATGTCTTCTTCGGGCAAGCCAAATACTTTACTGACTTCTCTAAAAATAGAGCGGTATTTAAATTCCACATTAGTGCCGCAAAAAGCTACATGCGCTGGGTCGAAACGTTTGAAAATATAATTTAAAATATGGTCGCGTTCTTGCCACGACCAATCAATATCAAAATCAGGAGGACTCTTACGGCTCGAATTTAAAAAGCGTTCGAAATATAAATCTAATTCAATAGGGCAAATATCAGTGATGCCTAAACAATAACTCACAATACTATTAGCACCACTCCCCCGCCCCACATGCATAAAACCCGAACTTTTACTAAAGCGAATAATATCCCAAGTAATTAAAAAGTAAGAACTAAAATTTAAATCATCAATGACCTTTAGTTCTTTTAATACTCTGGATTGCGCTTCTTTATTGTTTTTTCCGTAACGCCTCACTAAGCCTTGCTGTGCTAAATTTTCGAGTAAGAGTTTATCGCCATACTTACTTTCGGTATAAAATTTTTTATTGCGCGTCACATTAAAATCAAATTCAAAATTGCAATCTTCAATAATGCGTTCGGTGTTTTTGATAATTTCGGGATAGTCTTTATACTTGAGCAACAATTCATCTAAAGGCATCATCACCTCCGTTGTTTTGCAATAATCCTCTTCTTTGAGTTTTGATAAAATGATATTGGTATCAATAGCTCTTAAAATTTTATGAAGATTGAATTCTTTTTTTACACGAAAGGTTACAGGTTGCCATACCAACATTTTACCAATCATCCGTTTCCACTCGGGTAACAGTAATTTAGTTAATTGCTCTGGTCTTATTCCAATGTATTCATAGTCCTTTAAAATGATAGGTACATTATCAATAGGATAAATAACAATGACTTGATTAAAGTCGGGAGCAAATAAGGGCAGTTCTGTTCCATCAAAATTATGTTTGGTAAGAAGCCTGCACATTTCTCCAATACCATCTTTATGTTTTGCTAAAGCAATAAAATGCATTTTGTGCAAACTTCTAAATTCCATACCCACTAAGGGTTTAATATTAAGCGAGCTACATTCTTTTACAAAATCATAAATACCAGTGACGGTATTCACATCCGTTAAAGCCAATGCCTTTATACCAAAGTTCGCAGCTTGTTCTACCAATTCATTTAATGGTATAGTGCCGTAGCGTAAACTATGATATGAATGACAATTTAGATACATTACTTTTTATAAGGCCATTTCTTTTTTTCTATTTTGGGTTTCATCTCTGCTCCAGCACAGCGCATCACCGAATCAAAACCAAAACGATTTTTCATATTATCAATAGCTTGGTATAAGGACATCATTTCGGCTGTATCATCAAATAAATCTATTTGATAAGTACCTCGCACCAAGCCCGAAAAGCGAATACCTACCAAACGCAAACTCATGCGCCTTGTATATAATTTATCAAAGAGTTCTGTTACTTTTGGAATCAACACATGATCACAAGACGTGTAAGCTATTTTGCATTGCTTTTGTTCGGTATCAAAATTACTGTAACGTATTTTTACTGAAACCACCGAGGTGAGCCATTCTTCGGAACGTAATTGAAAAGCCAGTTTTTCTATCATGCCCACAAACAATAATTTGAGTTTAGCAATATCAATGGTATCTTCCTGAAACGTATGTTCAGTAGAAATGGATTTCCGTTCTGAATAAGGTTCTACCGCATTGTTATCAATGCCATTGGCTTTTTTCCAAATGTCAATTCCGTTTTTGCCAATCATTTGCTGTAGCACCTGCACTGGCATTTCAGAAAGGGTTTGTATAGTTCTAATGCCTACACGCGATAGCAACTGAAAGGTGACATCGCCCAACATCGGAATTTTTTGTATGGGTAATGGATTTAAAAAAGGACGAACATTTTCTTCTTTAATTTCTAATCTCCCTACAGGCTTTGCTTCGCCTGTTCCAATTTTAGCAACTGTTTTATTAACCGATAAAGCAAAGCTCATCGGTAAGCCTGTTTCTTTAGCAACTAATTCAATTAACTCGTTTGTAAACTTATAGCAACCAAAAAATTTATCCATGCCACTCACGTCTAAATAAAATTCATCCACGCTGGCTTTCTCAACAATAGGTGCTTTGCTTTGAATCACCTCCGTTACTTGGTGCGACATTTTTGAATACAGTTCCATATCGCCTTTAATTACTTTGGCTTGTGGACACAACCGCAAAGCCATGTACATTGGCATAGCAGAACGCACTCCAAACTTACGCGCCTCATAACTACAAGAAGAAACAACACCTCGCCCCGAAGTGCCGCCAATAATTAAAGGAATACCGTTTAATTGAGAATTCACTAAACGCTCGCAGGATACAAAAAATGTATCTAAATCCATATGCACTATCTTCCTCTCCATGATCAATAATTTGGGAGATTGAAGTTACTACGTTTTAAAGCTTTGTTTTGCTATAAAACGTAGCAATAACATTAAAAGGTTAGAAATCAAGGGGCTAAAATTTTGGATGGGAGTTTAGGTAACAGATTGTTTTGTAAAAAAAACATCAATGCATTTATAAGTATGCGGACTCCTTTATAGCGTTTATCTTTAAATAGTTGTAAGACACTCTTCAAATATGTAGGATATAATTAAGTTAACACCAATGGTACGACAATCCTCATAAACTTCACTCTGTTTAAGAAAGTTTAAATTAAAAATACATCAAGGCAACTCCGTAATAATATTATTATATTTGAACTACATGAAAATTTCAGACTCTGAATATATCAAATCATCTTTAACAATGTCATCTATGTTTTTAACGGGACACGAATTATTGAAATACATTGTTATTGAAAACTTAAAAGGTTTTTTATGCAAAGAATCAAAATTGACAGCTGATGGTAATCTTACATATTTAGAAAGCGAAGAATATTTATATATAAAAAATGAAAAGCACAAGGAACTTGAGAATAAAAAAAATGAATATTATTCGTGTTTCAAATGGTATCTTATTAATAAAATAATTACAGAAAATGAATTTGAGGATTTTCAAAAAATAACATTACATAGAAATAAAATTACCCATAACTTACCCCAACTTTTAATAGATGAAAGTTTCGATTTTGAAATTGACCTATTTGATAAATTAGAACAACTAATAAATAAAATTTCTAAATATTGGATATTGGAATTTCATATACCAAGTAATTCAGATTTTGATAATTTAGCAATTAATCCTAATGACATTATACCTCCTGTTTCTTCATTAATGGGTTATTTAAATGAAATCACGAAAGAAGAATTTATTAAAATCAAAAAAATGAAAAGCTAATAGCCAAAACTAATCTTCTAATTATTAAATATGAAAAATATTATCTCAACAATTTTAGTAACTATAATTATAATTTTGTCATCAAAAAATGTTTTGTCTCAAAATGATATAGTGACAAAGCCTTCTGTTATTCATATTGTTAGAAGTTCAAGTGTATTAGGTTCTGGATGTGACATTACACTTTCACTTCGTAATCAATCATCATTCAAACTTAACATAGGTAGTTTAGTCAATTACACAATATTTTCAGAAGGTGAAGTGCTTATAGACCTTGAACAATATTGTCCTCCATCAAGATATTCTAACGGTCATACTAGAACAGAACAAGTTGTTTTAAACATAAAAGGAGGGAATGACTATTATGTTATCTATGATGGTGTTATTTTTAAAGCTACTGAAAAAGCAGAGGCAAATGAATTTATTAATGAAGCGAGTAATACGATAAAACGTGAAGAAAATATTGATAACCCAATAAACAAAATTATGGTTAAAAGTCCTCCAAAAGTTGAAGGAAAAGGTCAAGGAACTTGCTTCCTAATTTCCGAAAATGGTTATTTTATTACCAACAACCATGTTGTAGAAAATGCCAATGAAGTAATTATTAAAGGTATTGATAATGACTTTAGTACAAAATACCAAGTGACGGTTATAGCAACGGATAAATCTAATGACCTAGCATTATTAAAAATAAACAATAAGAATTTGAAATTCAATACTCCTCCATATTCTATTAGAAGCTACGGTGTTGAACAAGGAGAAAAAGTTTTTGTATTAGGCTACCCCCTTACTAATGCCTTAGGTAACGAAATAAAACTTACAGATGGCATTTTAAGCGCAAAAAGTGGGGTCATGGGTGATATCAGTAAGTTTCAGGTTTCTTCAGCTGTTCAACCAGGTAATAGTGGTTGTCCACTATTTGATGAACAAGGCAATGTGATTGGCATTATCAACTCTAAATCAACAATTGCTGACGCTGCTTCTTATGCAATAAAAGCGAGTTATCTAGAATCATTTTTAAAAAGTGTAGATAGTTTTAAATATCCAATTCTAGTTAATACAATAAAAGCTAAACCATTGCCCGCAAAAGTAATTGAGTTAAAGAAATTCATTTTTATTGTAGAAACAAATTAAACTTATAATAAAATGCTACATTCTATAGCAAACAACAATTAGATTCTACGTTACATTTGTGATGTAATGTTCGCGATAATTGACATAGAAACTTGCGGAAGCAAATACGAATACAAAAGAGGTCGTATTACAGAGATTTGTATTGCCATACATGATGGTTTACAAGTAACGGAAAAATGGACAACCTTAATTAACCCCGAGTGCTATATAAGTCCATATTTCATAAGCCTTTCAGGTATTACAAACGAAATGGTGGCTAATGCTCCTAAGTTTCATGAAGTAGCAAAAACAATTATTGAGTTAACAGAAGGTAAAATATTTGTGGCACATAATGTAGGTTTTGATTATGGCTTTATTAAAGATGAGTTTTCTGGCTTAGGCTATAAATACAAACGAGAAACTTTATGCACCGTAAGGCTAAGTCGTAAACTTATGCCAGGCAAATTATCTTACAGTTTAGGAAAATTGTGCGAGAGCATAGGCATTGAAGTTGAAAATAGGCACCGAGCAGAAGGAGATGTGGATGCAACAGTTAAGTTGTTTGATAGATTATTAGAACTGAAAAGCATGCATCCGCAATTCAAAAATCAAGGAGTGGAAGAATTGATGACAAGACGTATTGATAAAATCAAGCAATACATCTTAAACAAATTACCAGAAACATGTGGCGTATATTATTTCCTCAATAAGGAGCAGGAGATTATTTATATAGGCAAAAGTGTGAATATGTATAATCGCGCAGTTAGCCATTTCAATAGCAAGGAGAATAAGAGTAAGAAAATGTTGAATGATTTATATAATGTTGATTTTGTAGAAACTGGCAGCGAGCTAGTAGCATTATTGCATGAAGCAGAAGAAATCAAAAAGCATAAGCCAAAGTATAATCGAATGCGTAAAGCCGATTTATTTACTCATACCATTGATTGGTTTAAAGATGATAAAGGCATTATCAATTTTAAAATTGTTGGATATGAAGAGTCTGAGAACCCACTTTTATCATTTGTTAATTATTCAACAGCCAGAGAACGAATAGAAAAATGGATTGATGAGGGTGAATTATGTTTACGGTATTGCCATTTAACAAGTGAGGATTCCATCTGTTTTAACCATCAAATTAAGAAATGTAAAGGTATTTGTGCAGAGGAAGAAGAAATCGATAGTTATAATAAAAGAGCACAGGAAATACTTGATACCATTATTTTTAGAGACCAACATTTTGCTTTGGTCGATCATGGCAAATGCAATGAGGAGCGTAGCTTAATACTAATCGAGAACGGCCACTATGCTGGTTACGGCTATATAGATAAAACAGATACGTTTAGTTCTCTAGATGAATGTAAAGGGCATATTAAAAAAAGTGTGTTTTACCCAGATGCAGATGATTTAATAAGAGGATTTCTGAAGAATAATAGATTGAAGACGATTGTGTTTAAGGAAGAGGCTTTATAATTTTTAAAATCAAAAACTTCACTTCCCATCTCGAAGGTACAATCGTATATGGGAAAACATTTCGATTTTTCATGTAAAAAATACAAAGTTGATTACAAGTGACATAACTCTTTCCAAATTGTACCGGTAATTTAATTTCTAACTTACATTTATGAATTCCATTAATACAAATTTAAAAGCGTCACTTTGGGTTCGTGAAAATTAGTCTCTTTGGTATGGATCATATTGAGTAGTTGAAAATTCATTCACAACAAACTTTCGTTTGTCAGGTTTAAATAACACTATGTTCTCTCCTGATGTATATGCAACACTTGGATACTTTATGCCATGAAATCCAATAAAATTAGCGCAATCAGCTAGAAATCTTGAAAAGGTATATTGGGGATTTTGCCATCCTTCATGCTTTTTAGGAGCACTTAATAATGAGGACCAAATTAAATTTTGCATCATCCCTGCTTTATCCTCCATATAAGAGGTTAAATCCAATATCATTAATGATTCCTTAATTTCAAATTCAGCAAAATAGAAATTTTCCTTTTGCCCACCGCATTCATAGTAACAGGTTTTCTTATCACATGCTAAATATAAAACTGGTATACCTGAATGATTATATCGTCCCTCCGATGTTTTATCTGCTGGTGGAAAAGAAAACTTTTCTACTGAAATTTCTTGATCATTCAATATACGTCCTCTGTATAATTTTCCGCATTCTGCAGGACTTGTTTCTTTAAATATTACTTCCAATTCCTCAAACACTTTTTTAGCATATGGATGCGAATACAACATAAATGGCGTTTCACTTCCAATTTGTGCCATTTCATTTATATATTTATTAAACTCATATGACGGCTTGAAAGGCAATTCAAAAGCATACACTTCATTTTTAAATGAAGCGTAACAATTTGGACACTCAAGTTTTTTTATTAAAACCTCATATTCTTCTTCAGTATAATAAGAGCATAGATTAGTTTGACTCCAAAATGAACTCAAATCTATTGTAATTAGTCTAGGATATATTGCTGGAAAATCTCGGCAATATTCTTCGTAGCAAAACTGGCAACAACATAAACTACTCGTATGCCAGGATTCAATTTCCGCTTCAAAGCAGTCTAGAAATATTTCAGTTTCAATTGGGTCCTCTAAATCCCTCATTTTTTATTCCCTTAGTTATTCGATTTTATATGCTTTCATTTTAACCTTTAAAGTATTTATCGCCCATCCTATAGCTAAAGCGCTTTGACGCTGATTGCCTTTATATAATGCAAGTACTTTCTTGATATGTTCCTTCTCCACATGTTCCCAATTTAAAGGTTGTGATGTTGCATTTTCCTCTAAACGATCTGGTAAATTAATTGGTTCAACTTTATCATCTAAATAAACATATAAACGTGCAATGATATTCTCTAATTCACGTATGTTTCCAGGATAAGAATAATTCAATAGTTTTTCACTTGCTCCTTTACTAAGTTGAAGTTTTATAGGTTTTTTTAATTGACGCTTCTTCTGCACCAAGAAAAAATCAATCATTTCTTTTAAATCTTTCTTCCCTCTTTTTAAAAGAGAAGGCAATTCTAATTCTACAACAGATAATCTATAATACAAGTCCCATCTAAATTTTTCTTCTTCACACATTTCAGGAAGGTTCCTATTTGTTGCTGCAATTATCCGTACATCAATTTTAACTGACTTACCTCCAACTGGCATTATTTCCTTTTCTTGTAAAACTCTCAGTAATGATTGCTGCATATATTGTGATATATCGCCAATTTCGTCTAAGAATATAGTTCCTCCATTTGCCTCTTCAAATAATCCTGGAGTATCTTTCTCAGCACCTGTAAAAGATCCTTTTTTATAGCCAAACAATCTGGACTCTAATAATTGATCATTAAAGGCAGAGCAGTTCAATGTAACATAGGGCTTATTTTTTCTAACAGAATTCTGATGTATGTATTTTGCCAAATGCTCTTTACCAGTGCCACTTTTTCCTAAAATCAGAACCGTTACATTATCTGTCTCAGCTATTTTGCAAGCATTTTCATACACCGGTTTAATAGTACTTGTAATTAAATAGTCTTCTATATTTTTCTCACTATCCTCAATGTTTTGTTGGTGCAACATTGTTGTAATAGGAAATGAAGATTTTTCAATATCAATTTTAATAAGATCAGGTTTGGTTTTATCCTTAGCAAACTTAGGAGGTCTTGTTTGATATAGAGTGGTTTGAAGACCTAGTCCTTCGTGACATAAGTACCATGCAACTTGCATTGCTGGTGTGCCAGGTGAAATAAAAATATCAATTTGGTCTTTAGAGTACTTAGCTAATACACTTTCAATTTTGGTTTTAACTTCCCTTACATCAATTACATCTGAAACATTTAAATATTTGCATTCAATCACCCTTTCTTTAAAATCCTTTTTTAGAACGGATAATAATTTCTCGGTGCGAGTGTCATCAACCTTCGCAGATGACAGCACAATATGTTTATCGTGTGAATAAAAATATTTATGATACGAATAATTAGGGCCAGTTTTGTTAACCTGACCATTTTCGAAATCATTATTATGGGCAACCCAAGAAATTAAAACCTTCATTATGTATCAATATTTGATATATATAGTCTAAATATGATACAAATATAGTAAAATATTGGTTCAAAACAGGCCTTTTTTGGCTTGGTATATCATTTGCAATTAGGCAAGCAAGAAAAAATAATTAATAACAACTAAAAAAATGAATATGACAGCTAATTACGCAATAACCGGTGTTTGGTTTAAAGAAAACAAAAAAGGGTCAGAACACATATCTCATGTTATGATACATGAAATACTAAACAACTCAATTTTAACAGGAGTAAAGAAAACTAAGGATGAAGTATTAACTATCCTTAGAACAAAAACGATTTCCACTTTGAAATGGGACTATAAGGAGGGTAATTGGAAATGGGGCGCTAGGATAACATCAGAAACTAGAAATTTAGTTCATTACTTAAGAACGGTTCCAGATGGAGATGTGACAAATAACTTAGATAATATAATTAACATGACTGTTTTACCTCTTTAATTAAATTAATATGAAAACAATTCAAACAATAGAAACTGGAATTCTTCCAATAATAGAAGACTTAAATTTTGATCGCATTAAACATAAATTAATGGTTAGTGAAGATGGTGATAAATGGTCATTCGAGCAATGCGAACTTGCTGAACGTGAATATAAACGTTTCCTCACAATGATAAAACGTAACCCAAAAAGAAATTTTGTACCTACGAAATTGATGGATAAATTTTGGCATCAACATATCCTAGATACTGTTGCTTACCAAAAAGATTGCATGCATGTTTTTGGCTTTTTCCTGCACCATTTCCCTTATTTTGGGATTTATGGTAAAGAAGATCAAGAAAACTTATCAAAATCGTTTGATAAAACAAAGGCATTTTACAAAAAATGTTTTGGAGAAGAAATGACTAATCCCGTTGCTTCTAGATGCGAAGATCACGCTTGTCATGTTGAAAGCGAGTGTGCATGCAGGGTTTCAGGGGCTTGTAAAAATCACAATAATAAACCATAATTCAAACCAATATTTTCTTAAATTCATCCCAAACTATGATCACCGTTAATCACATAAAGCACGTTTTACAAAAAGAGTCTAAACCTTTAGATATAAAAGATTTGACTATTCTTGTTAATAAGGAATTTCCCGAAATAGGCGAAGTTTCTGAAGAAGTGGTATTTGATTTTATACAAGATCATTACGGCATGTTTTTCATGAAGAATCTAAAAGTTGAAATGGGGAACTTTTTAGGGATTGAAAACAGAGGAATGGATGTTCAAAACTCCTTCAATCAAGAAGCTTTGATCAATTTGTTTTTTGATGATCTGTTTATTGCTTTTTCTGAGGCATTAAAAGGAAATGGACAAGGTCAGAAAACTATCTTTTTACATTTTTCTACTCTGGTTTTAGTGGATCGTGTTTTTAATTATCATTTCACGAATACGAATCTAAAAAAAGAAATACCTAACACTAATATAAGTCTTACATATAATTCTTTAGATCACCTTAAGGATTATAGAAAAATTCTGATCTCATTAAATCAGATCGGGCCATTTAGAGGGATTTTTAATGATGTTATTGAAGATTTAGGCAATGAAAGATCTGAACAGTTGAAGAAAGCATACTCTAATGCGTTTGCTAGATGTTTGTTTTATTCTAGGAATCTCTTTAGTCCGGCTTTGTTTGGCAAAGCATTTAATAGCTATTTATCAAATAAATTACTTGACAACGCGATGAATGCTGTTTTTACTTCTCCAAATTTTATAGGAAAAATTATTGCGGCAGAAGTTGAAGTAAGGCCTGGATTTATAGTTTATGATCCCGCAATTGGTATTGGTAGTTTAATTGTTGAATTAGCTCACGCCAACAACTGTTACAATTTTAAAATTATTGGCTCGGATTTAAATCAAACAACATCTCATCTATGTAAATTAAATTTTTTAATTAATGGGTTAACAAACTTCAATATTAATGCTGCTAATTCAATTCTCTATCCAAACATTGAAAATAGTAAAGCTGACATTTCAATTTGCAACCCTCCGTTTGGTAATGCGTCTTTTTCAGAAATAGATAAAAAGGAAATTAGCGAAAAGTTAGGAATTAACCTGGGATTTGAATTTGGAAATATCTTCACAACATTGATGTTGCAGAAAACAAATCCAAACGGTAAAATTATTGCTGTAGTATCTGATGGGACGTTATTCGCTAAGCCAAATAACATATTTAGACAGTATTTAGTTCAAAAGGATTTGCTTGAAAAAGTTATTGCACTACCGATGGGTTTATTTGCCCCCTCTTCAATGATGGGTTCAAATGTTATTTTCTTAAACAAGAACATTGACAAGAAAAAAAGCATAAGCTTTTATAATGGACGTGATACAATTAAGATTCATATAAAAAATAAACGTCCCTCTTTTTCGAATGAAGAAGTAGCAATGTTTATAAATGAATTAAAACCATTACGTTTAAATTCTGGTTCTGGAAAGGTATCTATTTTTGAAAAGCATTTAGGTAAAGTAGATTCTAAAATGTATGTACCTAAAGCGTTTGTGTTAAAATCAGTTGTTGCCGAGAATGGATATGATTTAACACCTGCTAGATATACGCATCCTATTCTTTCTGAAATTGCAAAAGCTAAACAGCAAGACGGAACAAATTATGTTACACTGGGTTCAATTCTATTTGCGGCAGAAACCTCTACGCTAAGAGTGGAAGATGCACATTGGCCATATTTACGAATTAAGGATTTAAACAAAGAGGGTGGATTCTTAGGCTACGATCAAATTGTTGATTTAAGTGCGCCAATTGGAACGGTAGTAACTTCTGGTAGATTATTACACAAAACTGCATTGTTGGCAGCGAGAGTAGGTTCTGATTTGAAAGCCACAATACTTACTCTTGGTGAAGATGAAAAAGCGATTATTAATAACAACATAAATGTGTTTAATGTCGATTTCGAAAAGGTACATCCTGAATATTTATTAGCTCAATTACAAAGTGAGTTAGTCAAAGAACAGGCTGAGTTGTTTCGTACCAAGGTTGCTGCCGAAAGTTTAAGTAAAGAAAAATTTCTTAACATTGAAATCCCTCTTTTATCATATTCAGAGCAATTAGAATGGGTAGCTAAGAATAAAAGAAAGGAAGAGGATAAAGATGAACTTGCTTCATTTATAAAATCAATTCCACTTATAGAAACAAGTCAAGATTTAAAAAACGAAATAGAACGTTTCTCTAAATCACAATTTAATAACTCACCATCAGCGGAATTCAAAAGATATTTTGAATATGATAAGTTTCCTTTCTCAAAAAGTGAAATTGAAAACTTTATCCGTATTAAAAAAGTTAAGAACAATACTGTTACTATCATTTCATTGGATAACGATGAATATGGAACATTTGGTGCTGTTGAAATAGTGGATGAAAATCCAATAGATTTCAAAAAGGCGCAAACTATAAATGAGTATGCGGCATTCTTAACAAAGATTTATGATTTTCTAACTAAATCCTCTATTAACAAGCAATTAGACTCATTTGCTCATACAAGTAGAAATTTTTTCTTTAAACTTCAAGGAGAAATTAGCCTTTTGTTGGATTCTAAGAATCAAGAATTTCAAAAAATCATGGCGTCAACATTAGTTGAAACTGAAGATACAATTAACTATTATCTGAATAAAGGAACGAAAGAAAAAGATGATTTCATTTTGAGGAACCAACTATTGTCTATTAAAGAGCAAACTGCTGCGCAATATAAATTCTACAATCAAATTCACGAGTTATATTCAGAAATTAAAAATGCTCCTCTTTCAAGTTTTTACTTGAAGAACATTATTGATGAAATAAAACAGTTAGAGAATCATGGATTAAACGTAAAACCAATTTCGAAAATTTTAGTTTTTGGTAAACAAGCCTTAGTTAAGCATGCTCTAGTTGACTTAGTAAGAAATGCAATTAAGTATTCTTCAGATAATACCTGTAACCTTGAAGTAACTGATAAGGGTAATTCCTTTGTAATTTCAATATCCAATTCGGTGAATGAAATTATGGATGAAGGAAAATATAATTTATTAGGGCAAACCTGGTTAAAAGATAATAGTGATGGACAGGATAGAATCAGTTCTGGAATTTATTATGCCTTTCAAATGGTTCGTGAATCTCATGGAGAGGCAAGTCTAATTGATTACGGCAACTATAAACACAATAAGATTTTTAAAGTATTAATTCAATTACGGAAATATGAGTAAAGACATCAAGGATCTTAGCGTTATCATCGTTGAAGATGAAAATAAGAATACGGAAATTCTGGAAAGAGTATTACTTGGAAACGGAATAAAGAAAATCAGAACCGCATCAAACACTGTTGATGCTTTAGACCTGTTAGAGGCTGAATACCCTAATCTAATTCTTTTGGATCTGAAAATTCCATATACAAAAGGCACGCCTGAAGAATCAGTTAACGCCCTAAATATAATAATGGAAGTTGAGAGAATCAATCGCATTTATGACTACAACATTCGAATAATTATAATTTCAGGTACTACCCAAGAAAGAGGTTTGCAAAAGCTTATTTCTCTAGATAAATCATTGATTCAACACATGTTTGATAAAGGGTTAATGACTGAAGATTCTGATAAGTTTAAAACAGAATTATTAAACCAAATTAATCATGTACTTAACTATCCAATAAAAAAAGAAAAGGCAACAATTACATTGTTAGAGTTAAATCAAAAAAATATATTTCCTTTAAAAACAGTTGATGGTTATTTGTTTGAGTTTATTAATACAAATATTTTTAGTCCTTTTGAAAAAATGGATGCAACAACTGAAAGCAACTTATCTTTTGCAATCATAGTTAAATGCGGAATTGTTGTAGAGTATTTGGTTGATGCATTTAGCTTAAGAATAACAGATTCAACAAAGAAAAAACTTACATCATTGACTGATTTAGCAGCGTTAAAAAGTCAACCCAAAGAATCTGATATGTCAATTAGAGATCGATTGATTGAATTAACTGGCAGAAAGTTTAATAGCGGCAGTTTTGTAAATACTGGCATCCAAATTATTTCTCGTCAGGCAGCAGATTTTGCGCAAACAGCCTACCGAATTAGAAACGATGCCAGTCATACCGGTGAATCTGATCCTAAAAACAAAAATATATTTTCAGACAACAACTTTACAAAAGAACACGCACTGTCCAGCATAACATTGATTTTACCAATAGTAAAAGATTATATAAAGTTTAAGGGCAAATAAGCTTAATACAGGCATAGTCTAAGCAGTACTTTGAAAGTTTGATTACCTAATTTAAAGGTTGGAAATTGATTTATACTTTTACTTCCGAATGTAATGACCAGGAGTTACATTTTTGGTGTTTTTATACAAGCTAGGAAAGGCCATAGGTCACTTCAAAAAGACTAAAAGAAATGCGAAAATAAAAGGTCCGGATCTTCGCGAACTTATCCGCAATTACTCTGATGAAAATAAGGGCCAATCAGTTCCAACACAAGCCTTCTCGAACAGGTCCGAGAAAGTTCGGATAAGTCCGGAATTTTCCGGGAAAATACGGGCCAAAATAGCCCAAACCTAATGACAACAGTCGTTACAAGCCTACACTATTTGTTACACAATTGTGTAACAAATAACCCTTCAGTATACACTTTAATTGTATACTTGTGTATAACCAAATGGTTTTTAGCTACCTATTCATTGGCAACTTTCTGTGCCTCTTTTTAGCCAGTGTATTTAGTTATTTCAGTCACAGTAAATTATGAATTAAAAAAATTTCTGATCCTATATCCTCCCCTAATCTTGAATTCAAAAATCAGTTTTCTGTTAAGTATCCCAATACTAAAGTTTGGCAAATAGTTTCATTTTTTGCCAAAATGTTAAATACTAAACTTTGGCAAAAAACAATTAATATTGCCAAATATTTGTTTCTTTGCAGAAAATTTATACTTTTACTATAAGAAACAAAAAGACATACAAATTGAAATTCAATAATCTCATATTAGATACTTTAAAGTTAAAACAAAGTATTTCCAAAAAGGAAATACTTGATTTAGTTAGTAAAGAATTTCCAGAGATGAATGACTCATCTATTGCATGGCATTTGCATCAAATGAAGTCTCAAGGTTTAATTCAAAGTATTAGCTATGGAAATTACGCGCTTACTTCTAAAGACTCTTTCAATCCAAACATTTCTAGTTCACTAAAAAGAATATATAATAGATTAAATAAGGAATTCCCTTATTTACAAGTTTGTGTTTGGGATAGTCGTTGGTTCAATGAATTTATGCTTCATCAACTGTTTAGATATTACCTAGTCATAGAAGTTGAGAAAGATGCAGCTGAATCGGTTTTTAATTCACTAACAGATTTCAGTAAAAAGGTCTTTCTTAACCCAGATGATGATATCTTTAATAGATACATTTCGAATTTTAACGAAGTTATTATTGTAAAGTCAATTATAACAGAGGCTCCAATAGTTGAAAAAGAATCCGTAAAAATCGCAACATTAGAGAAATTACTAATAGATTGTTTAGCAGATAAAGGTTTGTTTGCGGCACAACAAAACGAGATCGACTTCATGTATAAATCAGTATTTAAAAAGTATAATTTGAATATTAGTAAAATGAAAAGATATGCTACAAGAAGAAATCAAGTAGAGAAGTTAAAACAACTATTAGAAAAAAACATAGAACAATAACATTAATGATCTCTTCAGAAACATATTCATTGGAATGGATTCAAACAACAAAGGCGAAACTTGGTAAAAAAGTCGATGCCAAAATGCTTGAGAAGGTTATTTATGCACTTTCACTTTTGGAACAGTTAAAAATTAACGGACTTGATTTGATATTTAAAGGAGGCACATGCTTACTATTAACATCTAAAAAAACTTTAAGATTTTCAATTGATATAGATATTATTACAGAGCATAACGAAAAAGAAATTACAGATGTATTAACTAAAATTATATCTGGAGATACCTTCACGAAATGGGAAGCCGATAATGATAGAAAGAATGCACCCGAAGCCCCAGTATTACATTATAAAATATACTATAAGAGCAAGGTAGATGATAGTTTTGGTGAAGAGCCAATTTTATTAGACATATTGTTAAGCCCATCACCTTACCCAATAGAAACAGAACAACCGTTAACCCATGAATGGGTAGCACAAACAGGAGAGCCAGTCATGGTTAGAATTCCAGTTTATGAATGTATACTAGGCGATAAATTAACTGCATTTGCACCCAAAACAACGGGCATACTTTATACAAAAGAAAGACCAGTAGAAATAATAAAACAATTACATGACATTGGTTTTTTGTTTGACCAGTCAAATGACATTTCTTTAGTTAGAAAAAGTTATATGCAGGTAGTGAAAGAAGAAATTGGTTATAGAAAATTAGAATTAAGCCACATTGAAGTATTGCAAGATACATTTGATGCTTGCATCATTTTAGCTTCACGTAATGAGAAAAACCAAGAATATTTGCATTTACAAAAAGGCATAAATAATATAACGAATTTCATTATCAATCGTTTTAAAATTGAAGAAGCTATTTCTGCTGCCGGTAAAGTAGCTTATTTATGTGTGTTACTAGATCAAGAAAAAAATCAGGAGCCTGAACGCTTTAAATCACCAGATCAGATTAAAGATTCAAATATCACACATAATGATTATCAGTGGCTCAATAAACAAAAAAAATTAAACCCAGAAGCTTTTTTCTATTGGGAAAAAGCTATCGCATTAAAAACTTAATTTATGGCAAAAAATAAAATAGAAAAACCTGCTGAAGAAACTGAAGAAGTGGTATTAGATGATAACCAATTGGTTTGTCTACTTACTGGTGATATAAAAGCATCTAAACCGAAAGAAGAAAATCTTCAATCGGTAATAAGAATGCTTAACGAAGAGTATGGTTTTGATTTAACTGATATGCAACGCGATTTCTCTATTACAGGTTACGATGCTGAAACAGGAAAAGCAAAAAAACAAAAAATAGACTTAGTCGTTTTTGAAAACAAAAAACCTCACGAACAAGAATTTATTATTCGAGTTTGTATTGTGTTTGATGAAAAAGTTAAGGAAACAGATAAAAAACAAGGCCTTGAAGCAAGTTTACAAAATGCATTAAATGCACTTGATAGTTGTGAATTTGGATTGTGGACTAACGGAGATCAATACCATTTTTTACATAAGACAGAAGATGATTTTGGAAATATTGAGTATGAAGATTTATCTGATTTTCCTGGCGAAGGACAAACATTAGATGACTTAAACAGTTCAGATAAAAGTATTGCTCGTAAGCCTGCAAATGATTCCTTAATAAGAGTTTTTAAGCGTTGCCATGATTACATATATGGTAATGAAGGGATGAAAAAAACGGCCTTTTGGGAATTACTAAATTTAATTTTCTGTAAAATATATGACGAGAAAAGAAGGTTTATTTGTGCTGATACCGGAGAAAGTTATAAAAGAGAATTTTGGGTTGGTGTAAAAGAACAAAACACGCCTGAAGGAAGAGAAAAAGTAGCAAAGAGAATTAAGAGCATTTTTAATAAACTAAAAAGTGATCCGCTATTTTCAGAAGTGTTTGATGGTAATGAACAAATTAATCTTACAGATAAAGGCTTAGCATTTATTTCAGGGGAATTAGCTAAATACTCATTTCTGGAAGCAACTGTTGATGTGAAAGGTGTTGCATATGAGACTATAGTTTCTAATACCTTAAAGCAAGAAGCGGGGCAATTTTTCACTCCTCGTAACATTGTGAAATTTATGGTAGAAATGCTAAACCCGAATGAATATCAAAGGGTGTTAGATCCAGCTTGCGGATCAGGAGGGTTTTTGGTAATGGTATTAGATCATGTAAGACGAAAAATTACACAAGATTTATATCCAGATTTGTCTGGACTCTGGCTTCAAGATAAAATGAATACGCCAAAAATAAATAAGCTTGTTAAGGAATATGCTGAACAATATTTATTTGGATTTGACTTTGATCCAGATTTAAAAAAGGCAGCGCGCATGAATATGGTGATGGCGGGTGATGGGCATGCCAATATATTCCATGTTAACTCGTTGGCTTACCCTAATGGTGACAATGCTGAAACCCTTAAGAAAGTTAAAGAAACAGTAAATAATAGTATTAAAAAAAGTCCTGACAAGAAAGTCCCTTTTGAATTTGAGGATGCGAGAGGAAAGTTTGATTTGATCTTTACTAACCCGCCTTTTGGAGCCAAAATACCAATAAATGATCCAGAAATATTAAAACAGTTTGACTTAGGCTACAATTGGAAAAAAAACGGAGCAGGCGAATGGGACAAGTTTGGACTTAGCGCAAGTGAACCTCCAGAAATACTTTTTATTGATCAATGTTATCAATTATTGAAACCTGAGGGCAAGATGGCAATAGTTCTTCCTGATGGAATACTAGGGAATCCGCATACAGAATATGTGAGGGCATGGATCTTGCAAAAATTTAAATTGCTTGCTTCTATAGACTTGCCAGTCGAAGCATTTCTGCCTCAAGTTGGAGTTCAAGCATCATTGTTATTTCTTCAAAAAAAGACATCAACCGAAAGATTGACTATAAAGGAAAATTATGACGTGTTTATGGCCATTGCTGAGATGTTGGGAAAAGACAGAAGAGGAAATCAAGTTTTTTTACGAGATGAAGATGGGGCTGAAATGCTATTTGACAAAGAAGTAGAATACATCGTCACAGGACGATCAGGTAAAAAAGAACTAAAAAAGAGAAAGGAAAAGATTAAACAACTTGATGATGATCTTCCGCAAATATTAGAAGTTTATAAAAAATTCTTACAAGGAGGTAAAATATGAAATGCTTAAAAATAAAAAGTAAGTGGCTAGAAGAGAGTGATCTTCGACTAGATGCAGAATTTCATTTAAGTGATGGTCCTTTAACGAAACTTAAATTTAAGAAATCTCCATTTCCTATCTCAACATTATCTTTAGAAACTACTGAAATTTTCAAGGGAAATATATTTAGAAGAACATATGTAAAAAGTGCAGAAAAGGGATATCAATTTATGACAGCTTCAGATATGATGAAGCCTGATATACTTGGTGAAAAATATGTTTCAAAAAAACACACAAAAACAGCTAACTTATTTTTAAAAGAGGGATGGGTTTTAGTTTCAAGATCTGGAACACTTGGAAATACTGTTTATACAAATAAAGAATTCGAAGGTGTCCTAGGTACAGATGATCTAATAAGAATAATACCAGACGAGAAAAAAATGCCTGGTGGTTTTTTATTTGCTTATTTGTCTTCGAAGTATGGTTATGGATTATTAACTCAATCAGGATACGGAGGAGTAATACAACATATTGAACCACATCACTTAAATGATCTTCCTGTGCCGGTTTTTCCTATTGAAAATCAAATGAAGATTAGCAAACTTATTGAGGAAGCAGCCGAATTACGCGTAGAAGCAAATAATAATCTTAAAAAAGCGAAAAAATTATTCGAGAAATACGACCAATTAAAGGGGGATACTATTTTTAAAATTAAAAGAAATGAACTAAAAGACAGTTGGCTGGGTAGAAATAATAAACCTGAAATAATAGCTTATGATAAACTTGTAGAGAAAGATGGTTTTGAATTCTTAGATTTCTTCTCTGAAAATATTTTTGCTCCAAATATGTTTAAACATATTTATATCGAAAAAGATAATGGTTATCGTTTTTTTAATGGAGCAGAAATTTCGAAGTCTAGAAGATCAACAAATAGGTTCCTTTCAAAACGGGGAGTAGTTGACATAAAAAACTATGTAGTCGATAAAGATTGGTTATTAATATACAGACATGGACCCAGAAACGGAATGCTTGGAGATGTTTTTATAGTGGACGAATATCTTAGTGGTTCTTGCCTTTCAGATCTTGTAATTCGAGTTTGCCCTAAAACGAAGGAATATTCACATTGGCTATATACTTTTTTCAAAACAAAAATTGGACGAGAAATTTTACACAATATTGCTTCAGGTTCCGCAATTCTATTTTTATCACCTCAAAGATTATCGAAGATTAAAGTTCCTTATGAAAATAATGAATTAGATATAAAAACAAATTTTAAGTTAATTTCTAAGCATATTGAAAGTCTAGAATTAGCAAACAATAAAGAAAATGAAGCAATTCAAATGATAGAAAAGGAAATCGAATCATGGCAGAAATAAAACATTGTGGCAAATATCAAGGTCCTGTTAATGCAGGTGAAGAAAGGTTATTGGAGTTTCTGAAAGTGAATCTTCCAGATAATTTTTATTTATTACCTGGAATTGAGATAGCTAATTTAAATCCAAAAAATAATCAAGTTCAATACTTGGAATATGATTGTTTGGTTATCACGCCTCATGGTATTTATAATATCGAAAACAAGGATTATGCTGGCCGTTTAGAAGGTGATGATGATTTTTGGTATCATAAAGAAAAAGAGATGCGTAATCCGCATAAAACAGTGAGGTTTAAAACTGGCGTATTAAATGGTAAGCTGAAAACAATTAACCCATCCTGGTCCCGTGTGTGGATTCAGTCTATCGTTAGTTTATCGCATCCGCTTCAAAATCTATCTGGTTTATTCGGTAATCATGTTAAAGCTACGTTTAAGTTAGATGAGAAATTGATAGAACATATCAAGAACCCTTACAACATTGGTAAAATCAAGGATGATATTAAAGATATCTATGTTGCTGTAACAAATGAAATCTGCGGTACTGCGCAGCAAAGAAAACCAGAACAAAGAAAAGAAATTGAAGGATATGAAATTATTGAAGTTTTAGAACAAGATAAAAACTTTACTGAATATCTAGTGAAACCTAAAGGTGTTACTTCTGCTGTAAGAAAGCGTATTAAGGAATATGCGCTTGATTTGCCAAGTATTCCAGAAGAGCAAAGACAAAAAAGAGAAAAGCAAATTAAAAATCAATATGCAGCATTAAATAAAATAAAAACAAATCCTTTTATTTTAAATGTTCAATTTAAAATAGATGAAGAAAATCACCGCTTTTTTGAAATTACGGATTTTTTGGATGAGAATAGCTTAAGAGCAGAATTGAAAAGAAAAACTTTCACTTTCGAAGAAAAGCTTCAAATTATTGATAACATTATCACCGCTCTTAAATCTGCGCACGAGGTTGGTATTTTTCATAGAGATATATCTCCAGAAAACATTTTTTTAACCGGTGGATATGCTTGTCTTGGCAACTTTGGAAAATCATATTTTGATGACCATGAAGATGATGGTTACACTGTTCAAGCTACTTTAACAGAGCAAACAGCGACAGCCTATCACGCAATGGAATTAATTCAAAAGGATGCTAGTAAGGCTTCTGATATATATTCCTTAGGGGTACTTGCATATGAATTGTTTGTAAACAAATTACCTTTCTCATCTCCATTTGAATTAAATAAGATGGGGGGGAAACTACCAAAAGAAATTCTGCCTGCTAATGTTAATCCAACACTACCTGAATGGTTAAATGAATTCTGCAATCATTGTATTAGAACATCTCCAGAAGATAGATGGAATGATTTAAATGAGATGGAAACGTTTCTTAAAAAACAGTCACACAAGGAAATTTCAAATGAAGATACTATTTCTGCCAAGGATGAAAAAGAGCATTCTTTTGAAATTGGGTCACGTATTCTTGATTATACCATCTATGGAAAATTAGGAAGTGGTGGTTATTCTCAAGTTTATAAAGTAAAACATAATTTGAGGAGCAATACCTATTATGCTTTAAAGGTTTTTCATGAAAGTGTTCATGCATCATCCGTGCTTGATGAATATGAAGCTTTAAAGGATATTGATCACCCAAATATTGTCAAATTTGCTTGGAACGGAACTTTACCAACAGGACAATTTTACACACTGATGGAGTATCTTGACGGTGAAAATCTTAAAGACTACGCAAAAGGTGAAAAAAGATTGCCATTACATAGAGTTTATCAAGTTGGAAAAGATATTTTGGGTGCTTTAGCAGAAATGCAAGAGAAGGTTCCTGCCTTATACCATCGAGATATTAAACCTCAAAATATAGTTTTTGATAAAGGAGATCGTTTCGTGCTTATTGATTTTAATGTTGCTTCTGCTCTTGAAAACAATAAAGAACATGTAGGTACTCACCCCTATCTGGCACCAGATTTAGTTACAGAAAATTGTAAAGTAAATTGGGATAAATCGGCTGATCCTTTTGCGTTAGGCATTACGCTTTACGAACTTGCTTGTAAAGCTTATCCTTGGAATGGTCAAATAAAAATGCCGCTGTTAGATAAAGACCCGGTTCATCCATGTGATGTCAATCCAAATTTATCAAAAGAATTTGGTGATTATATTTATAAGGCCATAAGGCCAACCTTAAATGAGAGATTTCATTCTGCTAAACAAATGCTTGACGCATTAATTGCAATTGGAGAATTTAATATAGTTAAACCAGAAAAAGAAAATAATGTTCAAACTCAAGAATTAGTTGCTGAAGGTGATTTTGTAAGTTACATTAATTCACTCTTCAGTCAATCCAGGCATGGCAACGCAGGTACGCGCGCTGGCATGAAGGCAAATGCATTTGAAGAAATAACATATACACCAACAAAGCTTGACAATCGTCTTATTCCTGACATTTTAGATGGCAAATACAAACTTGTAATTATTACTGGTAATGCAGGCGATGGAAAAACGGCACTCATTAGGAAAATTGAAAGCACCGCATCAGATAAGCAAGAATTGCAAAATAGAAATGGTGCAAAATTCACAATTAAAGGAAGCCAATATATTAGTAATTATGATGGTTCTCAGGATGAAGAAGAGCGAGCTAATGACCAGGTGCTATCAGAATTTTTCCAACCATTTGAAGGCATTGTGTCATATGGTAAAGCAAAAGAAGGAAGAATCATAGCAATTAATGAAGGTCGATTAGTGGAATTCCTTAAAACTTCAGGGAAGTTTAATAATTTGGTTGATATCATTGAAGAATATTTTTATAAAGGTGGGAAAGTAAATTTGCCAGATGGTCTTTTAATTGTAAATCTCAACTTAAGATCGGTTGTAGCTTCTGATAATAACTCTCCAAGTTTATTTAAAAAACAAATTAAGAAACTTACTGAAAAAACTTTATGGAATAAATGCACGAGTTGTGCATTAGCAGCAAATTGCTTTATTCGTTATAATGTTGAAACCTTAAATGATTCTGCTGCAAGTGATGAAATTATAAATCGATTAGAGTGGCTTTTAAGGACAGTTGCTCTTAAGAGAGAACTCCATATAACTATCAGGGATCTACGGTCTTTCATCTCTTTTTTATTAACAAGAGATTATAATTGTGCTGAAATTGCAGATTTAAATTTAAAGGTTAAAGATCAGCCATTAGAACTATGGAAGTTATATTATTTCAATATAACAGATTCTTCAGCCAACGATATTGCTAAAAATGACAGATTAGTGAAGTTATTAAGAGAAACTGATATAGCTTCCGTTTCAGCACCAACTTTAGATAGAGATTTATTTTTCGGAGAACATAAAGTAAATATGTTTCTAGAATTTGCTGAAAGAGAATTTTCATTGCTTGATCAATTTAATGCAAACAAAATATTTACTCCTTCTCATGAGCAAACTGAAGACAACCAGAAACAAACTTTAGAAATGCATAGAGTATTCAGAAGACATCAGTTTTTTGAAGGGAAAATTAATTTTCATAGTAGGTTGCCGTACAGGTCTGTACCTGCTTTTTTTGAAAAACTAACATCTCATTCGAAAACAAACGAAGAACAAAAGGAAATATTAAGCTCAACTTTGCTAAATGTCTCAAAGGCTATTTCATTAAACGAAGGCTGCGCAAAGTCAGAAATTTATAGCAAATATTTAGTTCTATCTTCTTCACATGTGAATGATCCGTTTAGTAAATCTTTTAGATTGTTCCCTTTGAATGACTTTGAACTTGTCATTAGTAAAAATTCAAATTTAGTTGACTATTTGGAGTATGAACCAGATAGCTTGATTTTTAAAAGTAAAACGGACCCAAAGATTACACTTTCGATTTCGCTTGACCTTTACGAAATGTTAGATTATATTGGAAAAGGATATAGTCCATCATTAAATGATTTAAGAGGAAAGTTTATTGAATTACAAATTTTCAAGAATTTACTTGAAAACAAACCTTATAAAAAAGTCGTTGTGACTCGCGATAATCGTGAGTTTTGTATGATACAACTTACTAAGGAGAAGTCTTTACAAGTATCACCATTATACCTTACTGAATTAGAATATGAAAATTAATCCACAAGAAGCCGTATTTAGGAATGAATTAATATTTGCTGCAGATGCGAAGGCGGTTAATATTGAAAATATTCTTCTAAATCTATTCATGTTATTGAATACAAATGGGACACGACCAAAGCAACTAGCATTATCCGGCACAAAAAAGGATGTTGATTTGGATTCAGTAAGAAACATTTTTCGCGTACTAGAAGAGAAGGGAGAAGTGACAGGTTTTAAGGAGAATCCAGAGGCTGTTGAAAATTGGTTAAGATGTAATTTACTTAACATGGTTTCTAGAGGTAAAATAGATAAAGAAAAGATTTCATCTTTGCGTCCTATTCATCTCGAAAGTTATAAGCTGAGGAATGCAGCTCATGCCAGGGATTACAATACGGCAGATCAAGTGTATAATATGTTAAATCATTTTCCGCAAGTAAGGGATGAATTAAAATCATTTCTTTCTGAAGGTTGGGATAAAAACACAAATAAGATTAATTTATATGAAGGGATAGATATTGATAGTATGGGTATATTAATGCTCATTAAGGATATCAAATCTGCAGGTTTTGTAAATAGTGGAACAGGCGTAAATAGTATTAAGCCAATATTAGAAAAACAAGCTGAATTATTTTGCGACGATGTAAGACGTTTATTGTTATATAAAAGAACCATACCAAGAAATGTACTCTTAGATTATTTAAAAATAATTACAGGATTTCATTTGTCATTATATCTTCAAAAGCTTGTACATCTATTGCCTAAAATGATAAAATCTGGATCAACAGATGTAATAGATGATTGGAAAATTGTTTTAGATGTTACTGACAATTTTGAATCAGGTCCAGCAAAAATTGCAAGTGCAGATACAGAAAGAATGAATAATGGGCTTCTAGAATATATAAAGTCAACTTTTCAAGTAAATGCAGCTTTGCGCATGTTAAAACTGGAAAAGAATAATTCTGCAAACCTGGATAGTGCTCTGGATACTTTAAACAAAAGAAGAAATGATCTTGAAATTTACTATCAAGTTCATTGGGACAATTTATCAGCCTCATGGGATGAAGAGGATAAGGAAATTGTTAATGAGTTCGCTACATATGAGGATTCATGTTTTAACAAATATATTGAGCTACTAATGAGACTAAGAGGTAACTATCAATATAGATACAACTTGCAAATAATTGACAACTTATCAAATAAAAATAGTGAGAGAGGTTTTATGGCTCAGGGTAGGAGTCGAAAACATCCAAGAAGATTTGTTTTGGGAACTAGATTGTTGGAAACACTTACTCAAATTAATCTTTTGGAAAACAAAAATAATACCCTTCACTCAAAGGCAGTTTCAATAGAAGAACTAATGGAGATTTTCAGAAATCGTTATGGATTAATAATAAATGGATTGGATGATCCTAGATTTGCTGATGCTGACCTAAATACAATTCAAGCATTTAAAGAAAATGTAGATGCATTCAAGAATAAACTGAGACAAATCGGATTTTACAATGATTTAAGTGATGCATTCATTTTGCAAAAAATTAGACCACGATACGAAATATAAACTAATATGAGCTTGACCAAAAAATACTACGAATATATAGTTGACCTTATCATAACTAAACATGATGATGAGTTTAAAAATGCATTACCTGGCCATTGTATTAAAATTACAGGATTAGGTAATGAGCAAGTCAATGAATTACTTACCAAATTACGAACGACTTATTCTAACTTAGATTCATTTATTTTATCTGATAAGAAAATTGGTAAAGAATATATTTCTCCAACTAAACTAATTGAATTAAGAAACAATGAAGGTAAGCCACTTTTAGTAGTTATTCCTGCTAATAGCAGAACGGCAGCAGAAGATTCATTTGGTAACGCAACTTTTAAGGATATTAGTCTATTTGGAATTGAAGATGAATTAGCAAGTTTACTTATCCAAAAATCACATCCCAATGTTAGATCATTAGTAGAAGAGGTATTAAATTACATTGGAAAAATTGACATTTCATCTAAAATTAAATATTTACTATCTATTGAATCTGACAATTGGTCAAAACAATCTGTTGGTGAAAATTTGTATTTCTTGGGTTTAATTCCAGATTCTGCATTAGGTTCTGATGAATCAAAAAATAGGACAAGATTAAATTTCAATACGATTTGTACAGATAAGTTGGCAGATTTTAATAGAACGATATTTGAAAGACTAAAAGAGTTGCCTCTTGAGAAAGATTCATTACAGCGCGATTTAATTGCTTTTTTAAAAGAAGCAAATGAAATTAGAAGCAGAAAAGATTTGGTGCAACACATTTTCGATAAATATCCTGGTTTAAATTTTTCAAATTGGCCCATACCTGATCTAAATGTTAAAAACGTTAGATTAAATGTTGATGAAATAAGATCAACAGAATTTAAAAACATAGAAGGTGTAAAATGTTTAATTATTTCAAGTGGAAAGATTGGTAAGTTTAAAGTACGAATATCAACCATTCCTGAAATCAAAACTATTCGAGAATTAGCATTCTTTAGAGTTACTTTGATGGCTTCAAATGGAGCCGCTGGTGAGTTTGTGCAGGAACTGAAGAAGATAAAAAATTCCAGCAGTAAATTAGCTTATAAGGATCTGAATATTGGAATTGACTCTAATATTATTTCTGAAGGCACATATTTCATAAAAGTAGTTGCTGAAGACGAGAATGGAGTAGTTTTAAATTACGATGACCTATTTAAGGAAGATAGTGTTGAAAGATATTGGCAGGAATTAAAAGCCAAAGATTCAAGAGCACAAAAGTCTTCTATTGAAAGAAAGCTAACTTGCGATAGTGAGGATTTTTATTTTTCCGCTTCTGCCAAAGATGATAGTGAAGGAGAAAGTATTAGAAAAGACAAATTAAAAAATGTATTTCAATCTTACTTCAAATTCAGGATAGATCAATTTAAGAATGGGATTGAAGTAAGTGAACCTGTTTCTGAAGAAGGAACGGGGAATTGGATTGGCAAGGCCGATGAAAATACTAAATCCACTTTTCATATTAGATATGATTCAAAACATGATTACCAAATCAATATTTCAAGTAAATTATTTCAAATTGAAAAAACTTTCTTAAAATATTCTGATCAACTTGGACGAGTAATCGCTGTTGTTTCTAACAATCCTACTCAAGTTCAATTAAATTCACTCAAATTTTCTGCTTCTGAGATTCTAAATCAATTAGCACCTCCAACATTTGTTCAAGCAAGAAAAGATCTATTTGAATCAATTTCTGATTCTGCACCTAATAAACAAGGTATTATTTTTACATCAAGTTTAAATTCATTTTATAATTACGCAATTGTTTATTTAGATGAGTTCCATTCATGGACTTGTGCTTTGAATGAGAAATTTAAAAATCTTCAACCCGAAAATACAGAAGAAACAAAAGAGTTAAACGAACTACTTTTAGAAGTTCAATCTTTAGATATTGTAACTTTGAGTACAAGATTAGAAGATAATAAGCCTTTAGACGTTAAATTACTTTCGCCATTGCACCCATTACGAATTGCATGGATGGTTAGCCTTATTGATCTTTTTAATGACTGGGAGGTTAAGACAATCAGTAACTCAAAATATAGAGCTGAGTGGTTTAACAATTTGAATAACTTATTTTTAGGAGAACTTGCCCCAGAAAACAATCCACTAGTATTAGTTGACAGCGAAACTAATCGTTCGTTTCAATATGCTGGCGAACTTGCATTTGGCTGGGGTGTTTACCTCCAACCAAATGAAGAATCGACAAAAGCCAACACTTTAACGTCTATAAATCGTCAAATTAAGACTTTTTTATCTAGAGTATTGAATATTGATAATGAAAATAGAATCGATAATGAAGTTTCTGAAAAATTAATTATAAGACATTTAAGGAATTATATTTTTCAACATCCCTATACAGATTCACTAACAATAAATTTATTTAATGCTGGAGACGCGAATGCATTTGCTAATGCCTTAGTAGAGTTGGAATCAGAGCATATTTTCGAACATTTGAGATATGAAATTCGATTATTTAAAGGCGAGGATAATATTATTGACCATGGTGAAGGCTTGAAAAATTTATTAAATCCAGATTTTAATGTTTCTGAACAAGCAGAATCATTTTCCCAACCGTCATTAAACCGCCTTTTTCCTAAACTTCGTTTTTCTATAAATTCTATAACTGATTTTCTAAACTCGCCAAATGAATTTGGTGCAAATCTTAGTTATGTTATTAGCCCATTTCCATCAAAAACTGAATTGTATAAACCATTAGGAGATCAAGTTAGTTTTTATTTAAATGGATTAATTACAAGTACGGCAATAGAGGTAACAGAAAATGGAAACGAAATACAATGGAATAAATTTATCTTTCCAAATAAATCATCTAACAAAAGAGCGGACATTGCTATAGATATCTTCGAGAATGTTCAAACATTTATTGCAGGTGCATTAGCATCAAAATATACTGATTCGCTTCCAGCCACATCTTTATTGCTAAAAGAAGCGGATAAAGTGCTAATAAACAACATCCATGATATTTCTGATTGGGTAGTTACTTTTGATAAAAACTTAGGGCCTGAAATATATGACTTACCAGGCTCTGATGGCGAAATCCCTTTTTTATTGGATTATGTACCGGGCGAAGAAGTTACTGGAATATCTAGTTACTTGACAACACGACCTACTTCAGAAATAGTTGGTTTGTTAGGTCCTCATTTTAAAGAATATGATATTCCTTTTGATTATAATGGTGAAAATGCAATTTTAAAAATGCTTTTAGAGGATTTAAGAGCAGTTAGTAGCTCTTTAGTAATGCAGCTAAATTCCGGAAAGAACAAAGCTTTTGAAGTAGTAGGTGCTGCATTTACAAAGAGAGTATTGGAAAAAAAGAAAATTCTTGAAAATTCATTTTTAATTCCAATTGATTTGCATCAAAATTTATTTGAAGGTTTGGAAAGTGAAAGTAAAAGCAGAGCAGATCATTTATTGGTAAGTATTGATTTAGAAAATAAAATAATCGAGTTCACTGTAATTGAAGTTAAATGCAGGAAAAGTTTGTCAGAAGCTCAGGCTGATGATTTGAAGTTGGAAATGAAGTCTCAAATTGACAATACTATTCTTGCATTCAAGACTCACTTTGATCCCGAGAATAGTAAACATGGAGATAGATTAGATAGAACTATAAAGAATAAGGAATTAAAATCATTATTGGAATTTTACATTAACCGTTCATTAAGGTATAATCAGATTACTTCAAATACATTTCATCATTATTTGGAATTTATTCAAAAATTGGATGAAGGTTTTTCAATGTCATTTAAAGAATTAGGAATTATTTTTGATTTTAGTTCTGCAAAAAGACATAGAAAAGAGGAATTCAACTCAACTCTAACGTTCTTTACTTTCGGACCATCATTAATTAAAGAAATTTTGGATCCAGACTCAGATTTAAACACTCAACGATTGGAAAAAATTAATGAAGACGCCATTTTCGTTGAATATTTTGAGCACTCTAAAGAATTAACTCCTTTCATACAAAAATTTAGTTTCAAAAAGGAGGAAATTACAAAACCTAATCCTGTTTTGTATGAACCAAAAGTTGAGGAAGTCAAAATTCCAAAATTTGAAGAACCAATGGTTGAAATTAGGGTTACTGAAAATGTTGTTGAAGCAATTGTAGACAATGGAAGTGAAAAGAAAAACAATCTATATCCTTCATATGACATTGTAATTGGAAAGACGTCAGAAAGTCTTCAATACGGAATTTTAGGAAAAACTATTCAAGGTAAATCAATTGCAATAGATGCTAATGAAACAAATACTATTAGTCTATTTGGTGTTCAAGGTGGGGGTAAAAGTTACACAATTGGAACTATGACTGAAATGATGTTAAAACAGTTTGATAACATTAACAAGTTACCCGCACCACTATCTGGAGTTATATTCCATTACAGTGAAACAATGGATTACTCGCCAGAAGCCACTTCAATGATTTTTCCAAATGATAAAGAAAAGGAAATAGAACTTTTAAAATCAAAATATGGTGCGTCCCCAGATTCATTGGATGATGTTATTATATTAACGCCTTCAGATAAAGTTGAAGAACGAAAAAAACAATATCCATCTATTGAAGTGAAGAAAATTTCCTTTAATTCCAAAGATCTAAGTGTTCAGGATTGGATGTTTTTGCTTGGAGCCGTAGGAAATGACGCAACTTATATTAGGCAGCTAAAGGCTATTATGCGAGAGATACGGAACAACATTACTATAGATGAACTTCGCACTAGAATTGATAATTCTTCATTACTCACAAATACACAAAGAGCGCTTGCTCAACAAAGATTAAATTTCGCTGCTCAATATATTGACGATAGTTTCTTTTTGAAGGATTGTCTTAAACCAGGCCGTTTAATAATTGTTGATTTAAGAGATGAATTTATTGAAAAAGATGAGGCACTTGGTTTATTTGTAATTATGCTGAATGTATTTTCAAGCGTTCGGGAAGTTGGAGGTGCAAATTTCAATAAGTTTATTGTTTTTGATGAAGCTCATAAATACATGGATAACCGTGATTTAACTGGCACAATAGTTACTGCAATTAGGGAGATGCGTCATAAAGGGGTTTCGATTATGATTGCTAGTCAGGATCCACCAAGTTTACCAAATGAAATCATAGAATTAAGCAGTGTTTTAATATTGCATAAGTTTAATAGCCCACAATGGCTCAAACATATTCAGAAGTCAATCACACCAGTGAGTGAATTAAACCCTACAGATTTAGCTTCCTTAGCACCTGGAGAGGCTTTCCTATGGGCTACCAAGTCTACTGATAAAAACATTATGCAAAGACCAATTAAAATTTATACTAGACCAAGAGTTACAAAGCATGGAGGCGGAACAATTGAAGCAATCTAATTTGAAAATACTATCATTTTCAGAAAAGGGTCAACGAATAAATAATGAAGACCAAATTTACCACAATAACTTAGATGGTGATGCGTATCTATTTCTAGTAGCAGATGGAATGGGTGGTTATGAGCACGGAGAAGAAGCTGCTAAAACTGCAATTGATGTTATTGCAAAGAAAATTGGATTAACTGATCAAAACAATGATGAAAAAATCAACGCTTATTTTTCTGAAGCCCATTCTAAAATCAATTTAAACTTCGATAATGCGGGTACAACGATCTGTGGCTTGCTTCTTAATGAGAATAAAGCTCATATATTTTGGACTGGCGATGTGAAAATATTTCTAGTTGACGATAATGGTAAATATTCTAATAAGGAACATACACTATTACGATTATTACAAGACTCTGAAACAGTTGTGAAAAATGAAGAAATAGGGAGACTAAGAAATACCGTTACAAGAGCTATAGGTGGAAAACTAAACAATCATATTCCAGAGCACTTGCATCTCAATTTATCAAATAATTTCAGAGGTATTATGTGCACTGATGGGGTACATCAAATGTATTCAGAGGCGGAAATGTTTAGAATAATAAATTCTAGTAATGATATAACTATTATGGAAAATTTAAAGGAGCACGCTAAATTAGTTTCAAAAGATAACTACAGCGCAATTTTTATTAATAAGTACTAATTATAAAAATGATGATCAAGGAAAATATTGAAATCCTAGCACTTAAAATTGGTGAAAAATACGGGATAATTGAAGATAAGACATTAGTGTTTACACCTGAATTTAACATTAAACTTACGTTAGAAGAGAAAGAAATAAAGGCTTTAGTAGAATTTAATTCAACCTATATTAATGACTTTTTTGGCAATGAAGTGTCTAATATCTGCGGCATAGTGGGAAAAAACGGTGTTGGCAAAACAACAATCCTAAGATATATAAAGGACTTATTTTTGAAGGAGGGGTCCGATATTAAAATAAGACATAATGATGTGATAATTTATAAAGAAAACAACCTACTTGTTTTATACTGTAATGATAAATTTAGAGATAAGGTGAAGTTTGATATTCCTTCAACCTATAAACCTGTAATAAAATATTATAAAGATTATCCTAAACTTAATTCAATTGTAAAAAACTTAAATGTTGTTTATTATTCTAATAATTTAGATCCTGAAGTGCGTGAAGTAGAGTCTTCAAATTATTTTAACATCTCAACTAGCTTTTTATTAGAAAATCTTGGAAGAATTAATTCTCGATTAAGAAATAAGAGAATTAGATATCAAAACCCGCATAGTCGTTTTAGTTACACAGAGATGCAACGACAAATTAATTTTATAAACAATTTGAAAAGCGCTGAATCTTCATTAAACATACCATTCAAAAGAATAGAAAATCTGCAGGTAATTATTAATGAAGTTATCCCTTCTGATTATAATAAATTGAGAAAAAAATTGAATATTTTTAAAGATGATTTATTAAGTGATGAAAATTTTAAGGAAAAAGGTCGACTTTCAGATTTACTAAATGATATAGAAAGTTGTGTTAAGAATTTTGAAAATAAATTTTATCGAGAAAGGCGAGAGTTGAATAATAACAAATCCGATGCGTTTATTTTAAATTTAATTGAGAATATTACGATTATTATATTAGATTATGTAGCAATTGACGATATTTTAATAAAAGCTTTTATTGAAGAAAAAGAATTGTATTCGTATCTCTTTGATAGAATATTTAAATTTTCAAATGAAGAAGAAGAAGTATCCAAAGTAAGTTTAACAAAATTAATTTCTGACATAAAAACATTCTTGAATGAAAAGCAAGGTTTTGAAGGCAAGTTCAACGAATATCTTAGTAAATACGATTTTTCAAGAAGAATCAAAAAACTTGTAAAGGAGTTAGAATCTATGCAAAGTTTTATTGACTTTACTTTTCAAATTATTAACCAGTTTGAATCTAATGGGAATACCATTACAATTTCAACTCTTAATCCAGAACTAAAAGGTATATTAAATGATTACTATGGTTCTGACTTTAATTATAAATTTATTTCATTTAAATGGCCACGACTAAGTGCAGGGGAAGAGTCTTTAATTGCTTTTTATTCTAGATTACATGCAATTGCTGAGGACTCAAAAGCACAGAACCTAATACTACTGATAGATGAAGGGGAGCTTTATTTTCATCCTGAATGGCAAAGAAAGTATATTTACTTTTTACTAGAATTTTATAAATCAAATTTAGTTGATTATAAAAACATTCAAATGATTATTACCACCCATTCTCCTTTTATTGTAAGTGATTTGCCAAGCGAGTATGTTTTATTTCTTAACAAGGAAAATGAAAACTCCCCAGTTGATATAATGAATTCTAAAGATTTAGATTTGGAGACATTTGGAGGGAATATTCATGCGTTATATTCCAAAGCTTTCTTTATAGGAGAGAGAACGACAAGTGAATTTGCACATAATAAAATAATGAAGGATGTATTCTATAAAATACAAAATAAGGATAATGATAGAATTGCAATAACTAAAGTTTTGGATAAAATCGGTGAACCAATATTAAAATCAATATTAACCAACCGCCTAGAAGAAAGTGAAATATGATTTTAATTAATAAAACATTTGGCAATAAGTCCTTTTTTCAATTTTCAGAAGAACATTGGGAAACTATTAATCCATATAGTGCAAATCTAAAAAGATATTATATAAAGGAATCTTTGATTGGTAGAATAGAGACTAAAATGGAAGAACATCGGATTCATGGAAGAAATGCCCAATCAAATTTCTATTCAATTCTGTTGAGTGAAAATTATAATTTATTAAAAAGAATTATCTTAACCCATATAGACAACTTTCCCGATTTAATTATTGAAGTTGAAACAATATTAAAAAACAATGGCTTACACCCTCTTAATAATGCAATAAAATTTGGAGAAGAACTAGATACTGTTTTTAATTATGAGAATTGGAGAACAAATGGGAAAGGGGCGGATTTCTTCAGGGAAATGGGACTAGAAGTATGTCCATACTGTAATATAGAAAACATGTATGAGGAGAAAGAAAGAGAAATTGTCGTTGCAAGTTTCGACCATTTTTATGATCAATCGACTTACCCATATCTTTCATTATCCTTTTACAATGTTATTCCAGTTTGTAAGATTTGTAATGAAACTCACAAAGGGTCAACGAAATTTACTGTTGGGAATTATTGTCATCCTTATTCTGATGATTATAATCTAAATGTACAATTTGAATCTGATTATTTTAAAGAATGCCCCGATTATAAAATCAGTATTAAACACAAAACAAATATAAATAATCGTTTCTCCAATTTCACAAATGCATTATCTTTTAAAACCAGCTATAATGTTAATAATATAAAGAAATATGCAAAGCTATTATATATCAGAAGTCAAGAGTATGATGAGACAAAAAAGGCGACTATTTTAACTGAATACCCAGGATTAACAAAAACAGAAGTAGAAAAGGGTATTTGTGAAATAATAGATGTACCCTATGCCAACAGCGAAATCTTGAATCACCAGTTTGGAAAACTAAAACGAGATCTTTCTAAAAATTACAAGATAATTACTACCCTATGATAGGGGTTTTGCGTTGGTATAAAATTAAGGAAATCCTTAAGTTAATTGATAATACAATTAATGGCTATAGTTAATCTTATGGAGTTGTTTACGCAACTCTATGTTTTTTTGGCGCAAAATATAAGCGGTAACACCTAAAACAATGGCTAAACTGCCAATAAGCAGAATTGTATTAGTTTGGTTATTCTTGGTTGTTGCTGCCTGCACAGCGCTTAATTGTTCTATTGGCATCTTGCCAAATAGAGCTTGCATTACTGGATCCATGGTATAAGTGTTTTATGAGTTAATACGATATAATTTTCATAGCCCCATGCCAATGCATAAGGGCCATATGTTAGTACTTGAAGTTCGCTACCTGGTAATTGGTATTGTTTATCAAAAGCCTCGTAAACCGCTCCTTTTTCTTTTAAATAATACTTTGGCAGTTTAATAGTTTGGTTATTACCTAAAGTTGCTGCCATTAAACCAATATTGCTAATTTGAGGTATCGAAACATTTGCTTCGTCTGTCTCCTTTTTATCTTCCTCAGTTGAAATCTGTGAGTCAGTTGAATCTTCTCTTTCATCACCATATTCTTCATTCTTCTCAAGTCTCGCAATGCGCTTATAGCGATTTTTACAATAGTCGATTATTCCGTTTTTCTCAGGACAAAATTCACGATTCATATGTTGCGCTGTAAACACGTCATTGCAATACGGACAAGTTCGAATATATTCTCCTCTTGGGTCCGGGTTTTCAAACTCCATCATATCTCTCCATTTCTACGCATTAATGCCATTTCGGCTACTGTAGGCTTACCTAGTTTTAACCATAGGGTAATTTCCTTGCGGCTAAAAATTAAAGGGCGCCCTGTGGAAAGCCTAGGTATTTCTCTTTTGCAAACTTTGCCATACATAGTGGCAGGTACATAACCAATTAGGGCAGCAGTTTCTTCAACGCCCATGGTGTCAGATTTTGGAATCGCTTCTTCTTTAGCTGTCTTTATTTCTCCTGAAATGACCGCTTTCAATACATCGGTTAAACAGCTTTTATGCAACTCAACAAATTCTTCCTGTGTTAAAGACCATAATGGTCTGTTTGTTGAATCCTTTAAATTAATTTTATTGTTCTCCATGTTTTGTAAATTTGATACAAGGATATACAATCAACATAAAATGTTAATGAAACCCTAAATAATAAAATAAATGCAGCGTTTCTTGGTTATCTCATTAAAGAGGTAAAGGTGCGAGAAACCCATAAAGGACGATCAATAACGTCGACTGAATCATCTTTTTCTTGCTTAATTTTCATACGTGCAACATAATGGGGATATCGTTCAATTAAATCAACATTTTCTAAAGCATGAATAGCAATTTCCTTTAGCTGTTCATCTAAAGAGTATGCGCTCAATTGGGCGCTTATTGCTTTGCAGGCCACTTTAGCATATTGCGATTCTAAATGATCTTCCCGAATATTTTTATTTACAAACACGGACAACTTTGTAGGTTGATTAGGAATGTTATTTTTTAATTCATTATTTTCAAACAAATCAACTAAATTTTGTTCTATAATTTTTATTAAAAAACGTCCGTCTACAATTAATTTTCTTTGCTTCATTCTTTTTCCTCCAACCTCAGTAGGCGCCAAATATTTTATTGTAATATCCTCAGTAACAATCGCATTGGATTTTATTCCTTGCAAATAATTATTTAACTCAAAACTTCCAGAAAAATCTTCATTAGTAAGCCTTCCCATATCCCGCACTACTTCATCTCTTTTCCTTTTTTGAAACATCTCCAATGCAATTTTTGATATTTCAACGAAATTTACATGGTCACAGCCTGGAAATTTTTTGGTTAAGTGAAGAGCCAATTTCGTTATGCGATCATGATAATTAGATAAAATGGAGGGGTTATTTTTCAATGAAGCCATTTGTTTCAAATATTCTTCAATACTACCATCGTATTTAAGTGCGTATTTTTCTTGATGTTTCATTAGTTCTTATTTTTAAAATTCAACTTAGGTAATGAGTTTACAGCTTCTGTTTTTTTACTATCTACAATCTTAGCATAAATCTGTGTCGTTTTTAATTCTCTATGGCCAAGCATTTTGCTGACAGTGTATATATCCGTTCCATTCTCTAACAAAAGTACAGCATGAGTATGACGAGCGCAATGAAAAGTAATTTTCTTTTTTATACCAGCTCTTGCAACCCATTCAAACAATCCAACATTCATATAAGCTGAGTACCTCAATCCTGCAAATATTCTATCTTCTTCTGTTGCGTCACCTCTTAGCCCCATTAACTCAACCGCTTGATCCGAGATAGGAAGATACTCCATTCCTTTGGTTTTTTGTTGACGAAATATCAACTCATGACCCCGTTTTTCACTATAACGCAATTGCGACCAAGTCAATTTATTGATATCACTCCATCTAATCCCTGTTAAGCAAGAAAACAAAAATGCATTTTTAAGAATAGGATATCTACATTTTTCTTTCACTAAAGCCTGCACCTCATCAAAAGTTAAGTATTCCCGAAATGATTCTCCTTGCGAAAAACCTTTCATAAACTCTGCCATGTTCTCTCTCAAAAATCTTTCTTTATAGGCAAGTCTTATACAGGCCTTAAATTTATTGTAATACGAGTAAAGGCTATTTTGCGATAATGAATTTTGGCTTTTAGTTTTAGCTTGTTCTTTTAGATAGCGTTTAAACTTTTCTGCATTTTCCAAATTAATTTCACTCATCATGAGTACTTCGCCGAAACATGCTTTTAAATGTTTTAATGCTGAGTCCCAATTACCATAGTTACCAGCAGACTCACTTCGCTCTTCCATTTTCTCTTCAAAGAACTTTAGAAAATTTCGTTTACCAAAATCAATGCGATAGGTTCCATACTTTTGATCTTGAAGTTCAATTGTTTTACTGGCTTTAATTTGTTCTACCAATTCCAGGGTATCTTTGTTTTGCTTCTCTTGCAATTTGTTTTTTGGCTTATTGTATAAAAACAAATTAAGAGACTCTCGAGTTCTTCTTCCGTTGATACTAATTTCCAAATTCAGGCTTGATTTTTCTTCGCCAGTTTTTCTTTTTCTGATGTGAATTTTCATTTTTTTTAGTTTTAGTTTGTGACTTAAATTCTGACACAAAAACAGCCACACTGTTTTCGTTTCTGTTACAAATTTGTGTACAAACTCACTAAACCTAAAAAATAATTCCTAACACATCGCCTCCTCAACATGTTGGTAATAAAGGGTTTTGAACAATTTTTATGATTGGAGATAGTTGGGAATAGTTGGCAAAAAGGATATTACTTCCCGATACAAAACTTAGAAAAAATATTCCCCAACAAATCGTCATTGGTTACTTGCCCTGTAATCTCTCCTAAAGCTTCTAATGCATAACGGAT
>Ga0208755_100093_pt1 | contig 52943 bp, 50 predicted proteins | sample LakWasMet57_HOW8_2_FD_183891 | JGI IMG/M metagenome (GOLD analysis project Ga0208755, IMG submission 183891) | Freshwater sediment methanotrophic microbial communities from Lake Washington under simulated oxygen tension - Sediment Metagenome... | ecosystem: Environmental > Aquatic > Freshwater >... | reverse complement strand
ATATCAGTACCAAATGCTTTACGGTACCATTTAAAAGTTTCTTGAACGTTAGTGTTTCCAACTCCTAATTGTTGTATTCCTGAAATGATGTAGCTCATATATTTATAATAACGTGTAAAATTAAAAATTAAAACGATTGCACATCGCTTCCTATATATTTCATCACAACATATTTTTCCGGAACTATTAATTCGGAAGTGCAATAATTTAATTTTTCTTGCATAGCATTTGGAAATTCATCGACTACGATAAAACCTAATGGTTCAAAAAATGACGGAATGATGCATACTAAGTACAATGGAGCTTTTGATTTTTGTACTAATGACAAAACTAATTGTTTACCCACCCCCTTCATTCTTTCCGATTCAATAACTCCTAAGGAACAAAGTTCAGAGCAACTTTCTCGCATTCTAATTCTGCCAAATCCAATGAGCTCCTCTTTTATTTCAGCAGTCAAAAACTGTTCAATCTCAAGGTCTCTGTTGTCCAACTCAAATTTTCCCAAATAATTTTCTATTTGAATAAATGTATTTGGATTTGCTTGTTCTATGGTTATTGATTCGATATTCTAAGAATTAATTTTAGAAAGTATGAAAATTTTATTTATTCACTGTTTTATTAGAAATTAACTTGCCTGCTATATAGCCCATTGGTAAGTATGCACCAATTAAATCAATTAAAGTAAACCATAGGGGAGATGGAAGAATTATAACATTTATAATCCCACCTATTAGAAACCAAATACTGATTGCAACGGCAAAACGCATTTTGTACTTTGAAGCAATTGCAGCTGCAATTCCTGCGCCAATTAATGTTCCTAAAGCATGTGCCAAAAACGGAACTAAAAAATGTTTTGGTTCCATTAGAGGCATCGATGCTAAAAGTCCCTCCATTGTTTTTAAGTCGGCACCGGCTGGAGGTGGTATAATGTAATTACTAATCATAATTATCCCCATGTTTATTGCGCCGCCACCAAAAACTCCAGCGATCACTGCTAATATGTTTTTAATAATTGAATTCATTTTTTGTTTATTTATTATATTTTAAAATAATGTACATAAAAAAACGCCTTCTAGATTTAGAAGGCGTTTTTGATTTTTATTTAGTGTCCACCACCATCATGCTCTCCATCTGCTAATGGAACGGTTTGTGGAATAAAATCGTGCTCTGCACCAGGCTTGCTATAATCATAAGCCCAACGATGAACTACAGGTAAAGCACCTGGCCAGTTACCGTGGATGTTAGCCATTGGAGTTGTCCACTCTAAAGTATTTGAATTCCAAGGATTTTGAGGAGCTTTTTCGCCACGGAAAATACTGTAGAAGAAGTTAAAGATAAATACAAATTGAGCTAATGCTGCAATGATTGCAAATACAGTTACTATTTCGTTAATGTCAATTAAGTTATCAAACATTGGGAATGCACTGTTTGTATAATAACGACGAGGTACACCTGCCAGTCCTAAAAAGTGCATTGGGAAGAATACCCCATAAGCTGATACAAATGTTACCCAGAAATGTAAGTACCCTAGTTTTTTGTTCATCATACGTAAGAACATTTTTGGGAACCAGTGATATACACCAGCAAACATACCAAAGATGGCAGATAATCCCATTACAATGTGGAAGTGAGCTACCACAAAATAAGTATCATGCACATTAATATCTAAAGTAGAATCTGCTAAGATAATACCTGTTACACCACCTGTTACGAAAGAAGATACTAAACCAATAGAGAACAACATAGCTGGTGTATATTGGATGTTACCTTTCCATAATGTTGTGATATAATTAAACGCTTTTACTGCTGATGGAATTGCGATTAATAAAGTAGTAAATACGAATACAGATCCTAAGAATGGGTTCATACCAGTTAAATACATGTGGTGACCCCATACGATAAATGATAAGAAACCAATTGCTAACATCGATCCAATCATCGCTCTGTAACCAAAGATTGGTTTACGAGAGTTTGTAGAGATAATTTCAGATGTAATACCTAAAGCTGGTAATAATACGATATATACCTCAGGGTGACCTAAAAACCAGAATAAGTGTTCAAATAATACTGGGCTACCACCAACGTTATCTAACGGACGGCCACCAATATAAATATCAGATAAGTAGAAACTAGTTCCTAAACTTCTATCGCAAATTAATAACACAACACAAGAAACTAAAACTGGGAAAGATAATACACCTAAGATAGCTGTAATTAACATCGCCCACATAGTTAATGGCATACGAGTCATTTTCATTCCTTTAGTACGTAAGTTAATGATCGTTACGATATAGTTAATACCTCCTAATAAAGAAGAAACAACAAATAAAGTCATCGAGATTAACCATAAAGTCATACCTAATTTTGAACCTGGCATAGCTTCTGGTAATGCTGATAATGGGGGATAAATCGTCCACCCACCTGATGCAGGACCATCTTCGATAAATAAAGAACCTAACATGATTACACTTGATAAAAAGAAGAACCAGTATGATAACATGTTTAAGAAACCAGATGCCATATCACGCGCACCAACTTGGTATGGAATTAATAAGTTAGCAAATGTTCCACTTAATCCACCGGTTAATACAAAGAATACCATGATAGTACCATGAATAGTAACTAAAGCCAAATACATATTAGGGTCGAGTACTCCGTCTTTACCCCATTTATCACCAAGGATTGCATTAATAAATGCGAATTTTTCTCCTGGCCATGCTAATTGCATACGGAAAATAATAGACATCGTCATGGCAACTACAGCCATAATAATAGCTGTAATTAAAAATTGACGAGAGATCATTTTATGATCCATACTAAAGATGTATTTACTCACAAAACTTTCTTCATGCTCATCATGATCATGTGCATGATCGTGGTGTCCTACGTGTTCTTTTAAATCTACTGAATGTGCGTTTGCCATTTTTATTGCTTTATTTTAGTACAACAATGTTTTTATTAATATTTATTTCACAGCAACAGTTCTTACTGCCTTTTGTTTTGCTAACCACTCGTTATAATCTTTTTCGCTTTCCACAACGATAATCATACCCATGTTGTAGTGAGATGCGCCACAAATTTTATTACATAATAATTGATAATCAAATTCAACAGGCTCTTCTCCTTTTTTAGCACGAGCTTCGTTAATTCCAGCCATTAATTGAATGACGTAAGGATCTTTACGCATTTCGGCAGTAGTTTTATTTGGTGTAAATTTAAATGTAGTTACCATACCCGGTACACAGTTCATTTGTGCACGGAAGTGAGGCATGTACGCCGAGTGAATTACATCACGAGAACGCATTTTAAATTCTATTTCTTTACCAACAGGTAGGTGAAATTCGTTTTTAACTAATATATCATCGTAGCTTGTTGCGTCTAATGTATCTAAACCTACATCATTTCCACCATCAATTTGGCGGTAATCTGTAGAGCCTAATGTTTTATCTTTTCCAGCGTAACGTGCAGTCCAGTCAAATTGTTTTGCATATAATTCTACAGTTACTTTATTTGGATCTTCAGAACGTGTTGTAATGTCATTCCAATATTTTAAACCGAAAATAATAATGAATGCTAACACAACCGCTGGAACGATAGTCCAAAGCATTTCTAAACGATTATCATGAGCAAAGAAAGTTGCTTTTACTCCTTTTTTACCAGAATACTTATATGCAAAGTAAAATAAGAAACCGTTAGTAACAACAAATACAAGCGCTACTAGATACATATTATAATCCCAAAGTGTATCAATTTTTAATCCATGTTCCGATGCAGCACCTGGTAGAGAATTGTCGTTCCATCTATTTGCTTGCCAGAAGAAAAACACAATGAATAAAAAACCAAAAGCTAACATAGCTTTTCCGTTAAATGAGTTGTCGCTATCGCTTACGCTCCACTCATGTCCTTTTTTAAATTGGCGCGACAATTCAACAACACGCATTAATTGATGCGCCGCAATGATTAAAAGTACAAGTCCGATTAAGATTAACAATTTCATATCAAATTATTTTATAGTTCTTTTTTTGATTTATTATACATTAGTAAGAATGGTGAGCACTTTCTTCTAAGAATGGGTGGTTTTTAACCATTAATGGACGCTTAGAAAGGTTTGTTAACACAACATACATAAATAGACCTAAGAAGAATAAGAAGTTACCTAGTTCCATCCAACTTAATCCTGTCCAGTGATGACCTACTGTTCCTGGCATTACTACCATGATTATATCTAAATAATGTCCGATGAAGATAATAACACCTACAAACATTAAGAAGAAATAATTTCTCTTAGAGTCGCGGCTCATTAACATAATCATTGGGAAAGCAAAGTTTACAAATAAAACAGTCCACATTAAAGCTTTATAAGATTCCCAACGTGTTTGGAAGTAAACAATTTCCTCAGGAATATCAGCATACCAAATTAACATGAATTGAGAGAAATATAAGTATGTCCATAAGAAAGAAATAGCAAACATCCATTTACCAATATCATGAACAGTACTTTCAGTTACAAATTCTAAATATCCTAATTTCTTTAACCAAACGATTAAGATAGTTACCGTTATCATTGCACTAACCCACATTCCTGCGAAAATATACCATCCCATCATTGTAGAGAACCAATGTGTATCGATACTCATAATCCAATCCCATGCAGATGTAGAAGATGTTACAGCAAATACTACCATGAACCAAGCACTTAATTTTACATTTTTTAAGTGGAAACCTTTAGATTCTTCATGACCTAATGCATCTGCGTCCATTGAGTTTTTACGTAATTTCCAAGTAAACATTACCCATGCAACCATATATAAAATTGTACGAATCCACCAGAAAATTCCAAAGTAACCAATTTTTCCAGCTATTACTGCATCGTAATTTTCTGATCCTTCTGTTGCAATACCTTCTGCCATCCAAGGATAAATCGTATGCATATGAAGTTGACCACAGATAAATATTAATAACAAAAATGATAAACCAACAGGTAAATACCATGTTACTGCTTCTATAACTCGTTTGATTGTAGTTGCCCAGCCAGCTTCAGCTGCATATTGCAAACCTAAAAAGAAAGCTGCAGCTAACGCAATTGCCATAAAGAAGAAAGCTCCAGCAAATACATTTGCCCATGCACGAGTTGCATGATAATGATGATCATCAGGTTGTTTATCAAACATAAACATACAAATGATAGATACTAAACCAACAGCCATCAAAATCATTGATGTCATTTTTGCTTTAGCAGGTACTACGAAATTTAATTTATCAGTGTTCATATTAAAAATTCTGTCGTATTTAAAAATTCGTTCTTAATTAATGTTTTTTTGTTGAATCAGCAGGGGCAGCCGTTTTTGTACTATCTGCAGCTACTGTTTTAGGTCCTTGTAATTTTTGTACATAATACACTAATTTCCAACGTTCTTCTTGTGTTAATTGACTAGCATGAGAACCCATTGAGTTTTTTCCATAAGTGATGGAATGGAAAATTTTACCTTCTGGCAAATCTTTTAAAGCTGTATTATAAGCCGGTGGTGGACCAGGTAATTTAGCACCTACTTTTCCATCTCCTGCTCCTGTAGCACCATGACAGTGTACACAGAATTTACCATAAATTACTTCACCTTCTTTTTCAACTGATTCTGAATAAGCGATAGGATTCTTTAAGTATAATCCCGCTGCTTCGTATCCTTGAGTTGTATTTGGGTATACATAAGGCATATATCCTCTTGCAACTGTTCCTGCAACTGGTAATTTAGAACTATTGATTGTATCTCCATTAATAACGTGAGATCCATAGTATTCTAAAGATGGTGAACGGTACATGTCAGGCATGAATTCAAAACCTGGACTATTCACGTCTTTTTTACCACATGATGTAAAACCTGCCACTAACATCACTGCGAAAGTTCCACAGGTAATTAGTTTTAGATTTTTGTATGATAAGTTCATATTATAAAGTTTTATAAAATTAATATTTCGGTTCGATTGTGATAGTGCCTTTGTAGTTTACTTCTTCTGCGCCAGTAGAACGTAAAATCTCATCAGCTTTTTTAGATTGCTCGTCGTTTAACTCTAAATAAATCATGAATTTATCATCAGTTGTACGAGGATCTGGATTTTTAGCTTTTGCACCTGGCACTAACCAACAACGTAATAAATACGTTAAAGACATTCCGTGAGCAGCACAAAATACAGTTGCTTCAAATGAAATTGGAATAAACGCAGGAATATTTGAATAATAATTCCAGTTTGGTTTACCACCAATATCATTTGGCCAATCGTGAATCATCATGTACCACATCATTAATGTAGCTAAAGATAAACCTGTAATCCCATAAATAAAAGCACAAATTGCGATACGTGTACGAGGTACACCAACAATTGGATCTATTCCGTGAACAGGAAATGGAGTAAATACATCTTTAATACGAATACCTGATGCACGTAATTTTGTACATGCCTCTAATAAAGGTACTTCGTCTGAGTAGATGCCGTGTATAATTTGTTTAGTTGCCATATTATTATTTCTAATATCTTAATTCTAAATCTTAGTTCTTAATTAGTGATGTGCATGATTAGCTGCAGCTTTTTTATGTTCTTCGCCAGAAGATTTCAAGATTGATTTTAACTCAGCTTGAGCAATTACTGGGAAAGTACGAGAATACAATAAGAATAATGTAAAGAACATTCCAATTGTACCAACAAAGATACCCACGTCAATAAATGTTGGGGAATAAGAGTTCCAAGTAGATGGTAAATAAGTACGACATAATGTTGGAACGATAATTACAAAACGCTCAAACCACATACCGATGTTTACCACAATTGATAATACAAATGTAAATGCGATACTAGTACGTAATTTTTTGAACCAGAATAATTGAGGAGATACAACGTTACAAGTCATCATGGCTGCATAAGACCACCACATTGGACCAGTTGCTCTATTTAAGAATGCGTATTGTTCCCATTCTACACCAGAATACCAAGCAACAAATAACTCAGTTAAATATGCTACACCTACGATTGAACCTGTAACGATAATTACAATGTTCATGTATTCGATATGTTTGATAGTAATGTATGCTTCTAATTTGTAAACTTTACGAATGATAATCATTAATGTTAATACCATTGCAAATCCTGAGAATACCGCACCAGATACGAAGTATGGAGGGAAGATAGTTGTATGCCAACCTGGAACTACAGACGTAGCAAAGTCAAATGATACAATAGAGTGAACGGAGAATACTAATGGAGTTGATAAACCTGCTAATACTAAAGATACTTCTTCAAAACGAGACCAGTGACGAACAGATCCACCCCAACCAAAAGATAATAAAGCATAAGCTTTTTTCATTCTTGGTTTAACCACTCTATCTCTAATCATTGCGAAATCAGGAATTAAACCAATGTACCAGAAAACGATTGATACAGTTGCATAAGTTGATACCGCGAATACATCCCATAATAATGGTGAGTTAAAGTTAGGCCACAAAGAACCAAATTGATTTGGTAAAGGGAATAACATATAATCTAACCAAGGACGACCAGTGTGTAATGTTACGAAGATAGCCGCACATAATACCGCAAAGATTGTCATTGCTTCAGCAGAACGGTTAATTGCCATACGCCATTTTTGACGGAACAATAACAATACCGCTGAGATTAATGTACCAGCGTGACCAATACCAATCCACCAAACGAAGTTAGTGATATCCCATGCCCAGTCAACACCGTTATTAGAACCCCAAGCTCCAATACCTACGCCAATTGTGTATGATAAACATCCGATACCCCACATGAAACCTAATACAGAGATGGTAAATAAAATATACCATAATCTGTTTGCCTTACCTTCAATAGGTGCAATAATATCATCGGTGATGTTTCGGTAAGTTTTATTACCTAAGATCAAAGGCTCTCTTATCTGTGATTCTGCGTGCATATTATTTTAAATTCAGAATTTATAATTTAATTTTTTACTATTTATTATGAATGGTGTTCTTCTTTGTGTCCTTCTTCAGCATGAGCAGCAGGTTTTGCAGCCGCATGTGATCCATGGTGAATTGCTTCCTCTTGATTTCTAACTTTTAATAAGTAAGATACAGTTGGTTTAACACCTACTTCTTCTAATAAGAAATAGTTTTTATCATCATTTCTCCATGTGTTGATTTCTGCAGCCTCATCATTAATGTCACCAAACATGATAGCGTTTGTAGGACAAGCTTGTTGACAAGCAGTTTTAATAGAACCATCTACGATTGGCATTTTAGCTGCTTTTGCTACTAATTTACCAGCTTGTAAACGTTGTTGACACATTGAACATTTTTCCATGACACCACGAGAACGAACTACTACGTCTGGGTTTAATACCATACGTCCTAAGTCTTGCTGTGCAGGATTAATATCCGTGAACATATCATTTTCAATATAGTTGAACCAGTTGAAACGACGAACTTTGAAAGGACAGTTGTTTGCACAGTAACGAGTACCAATACAACGGTTATAAGTCATCATGTTCAATCCTTCTGTACTGTGGCTAGTTGCTAATACCGGACAAACCGTTTCGCAAGGAGCGTGATTACAGTGTTGGCACATCATTGGTTGGAAAGTTACCTTCGGATTTAATGAAGGATTTTCCATATCTAAGTACATTTGCATTGCTCCAACATGTTCTTCAGAAGCTTTATCTTTAGTCATGTCAGAAGTGTAGTAACGATCAATACGTAACCAGTGCATTTCACGAGTTTTACTAACCTCAGATTTACCTACTACGTGAACGTTATTTTCTACAGTACAAGCAACAACACAAGCAGCGCAACCAATACAAGACGTCATGTCAATTGTTAAACCCCATTTGTGGTTTAAACGTGGATGAGCATTCCATAAATCAATTTCGTCAACATGTTTTTTACCACCACCATGCATTGGTAACATAGCAGCTGGATTCCAAACTTCTTTTTCTTTAGATTTATATTCGTTTAAAGAAACTTCACGTAATAAGTACTCTTCACGACCCATGATAGTGTGGTGAATTTGAGTAGCAGCAAATTTATGTTCATCGCTAGTTTTAGCAACAGTAGCAGATAAACTTACATTTTGCAATGTATCATTTGAAACTGAAACAAATGGATAGGCGTTAACACCAATTCCAAAAGCTACTTTCATGGTTTCTGCTGTACGACCGTATCCAACTGCTAAACCAATAGTTCCAGCAGTTTGACCAGGTTGAGGATACACAGGAACTTTAATGGTAACGCCATTAACAGTTAAATCAACGATTGAACCGATAATATCTTGACGTTTCATTTCATTTAATCCTAAAGATGCAACATCAGCAGGATTCATTGTAATATAGTTATCCCAAGTTACTTTAGAGATAGGATCAGGTAATTCCATTAACCATGGGTTATTACTTTGAGTTCCGTTTCCTAAACCTACTTTTTCATACACTACTAATTCAAATTGACCACCACCTTTTGCAGAAGTTGCAGAAGCGGCAGCTTTGTTATAATCAGGAGTTGGTAAAGAAGAAACTACTTCAGCAGCAACAGCATTGTGAGCAGGAGCTGCATGATGAGCAACTGGAGCAACCACGTGAGCTGTAGTATCAGCTACCACTTCATTGATAATTGCTGCTACACCTGCCATTAATGGCTTACCTGTAGAATCTTTTGCCATTGGAGCAATCACTGCATCTTTTAATACAGATACTTTTAATACACCATCGTGTAAAGTATGTGCCCAGAAAGAAGCGAAGTCTAAATATTTACCTTGTTGAGGGAAAATATGATTGTTCCAGTAACCTTGTAAGTAAGTTAAATAATCAGACTTAACACCTGACCATTTTAATAATGTATCTTGCACTTGACGAGTTCCTTCGTAACGAGGAGCCGCAAAGATTTGATTGATTGTTGGTTGTTGTAAAGAATAGTGACCACGTTTTGGATTTGCATCACCCCAAGACTCTAAGAAGTTATTATCTGGGCAAACGTAATCAGCTAATAAAGCTGTTTCATCTAATGTTTGAGAGAAAGAAACTTTCACAGCTGCTTTTTTATAAGCTGCTTCAAATTTTAAAGATGCAGGAGCAGTATAAACTGGGTTACAGTTGTAAGTCATTAACGTACCAACTTTACCAGCATTTAAATCAGCAACTAAATCTAAAAATGCTTTATCATCACTTTGTTTTAAATTGTAGTGCATTTCTACATCTACAGTTTTACCATAGTTATCTAACATTTTATTGATACCGTTTACCAATGTTTGGCAACCTTCATCATTAAAACCACAAACTACGATTGATTTTCCTTTATTTTCAACTAATTCTTTAGCTACTTTAGAAATTGCTTTAGCAGCATCAGCATTAGAAACTTTTGCATCAGATACTTTTGAATTTCCGGTTGCACCAGCTACTTCATTAAATAAAGAAGCAAGTACTTTTCCAAATTCAGAAGCTTTAACCATGTAACGCTCATCAGCATTAGCACCAGTTAAAGATAAGTTAGCTTCGAAATGGTAGTGTTTACTCATTTCTAAGTTCTCACGATTAACCTTACGAGTTTTGCTATATTGATTAGCAAATTCGATCGGGTTTAACCAAGTTCCTAAGAAATCACAAGCAACACCTACAATCGTTTTTGCTTTAGAGAAATCATAAGAAGAAACAACAGACTTACCAAATACATTTTTATTTGCTTTAATTAAAGCAGCATAAGAAATAGCATCGTAAGTTACGTGTTTAGTATTTGGATATTTAGCTGTAAATTCAGCAATTACAGCCTTAGTAGAAGGACTGATAATTGTAGAACTTAAGATAACGTTTGTTCCAGAAGTTAAAGATTTAGCTACTGCATCATCTACATTCTTCCAAGTTGTTGCATTGCCTTTAGCTAATGGGCCGTTTAAACGAGCTCCATCATATAAACTTAATACAGAAGATTGTACACGAGCACTTGTAGCACCATGACTTACCTTTGATAAATCATTCCCTTCAATTTTGATAGGACGACCTTCGCGAGTTTTAACTAACACAGATGCATAATCATGCCCATCATAAAATGTTGAAGCATAAAAATTAGCAACACCTGGAGTTACCTCTTCTGGTTTTACTACGTAAGGAATAGATTTGTTTACAGGTGTTTCGCAAGCTGCTAAAGCAACGGCCGCTGTAGAGAAGCCCATTACTTTTAAGAAATCTCTACGGCTTGTACCTTTAGAGTTAGCATCATCACCAGTAAGGAATTCTTCCATTGGCAATTGTTCAGCGAACTCATTGTTTTTGTTTTGTAAAAAGTCTTCGCTGTTGTTTAGTTCAGGTAAACCTTTCCAGTATTTTTTCGACATAGTCATCTGTGATATTTCTTGTAATTACCGGTTTCTAACAATTAATAGTGACATTTTGCACACTCAAGTCCACCGATTTTATCAACCGTAAACTTAACGTCATATTGTCCCTTATATTTTTCTTTTAAAGCTTTGTGCATTCTGTCGTAGTAAGCATTTCCTTCCATAGCTACTTCAGTTTTTCTGTGACACTCAATACACCATTTCATTGTTAATGGATTCTTTTGTTCAACAGTTGTCATTTTCTTAACATCACCGTGACAAGTAGCACACTCTTGTTTACCAACTACAACGTGTTGAGAGTGGTTAAAGTAAACGTGATCAGGTAATGTGTGAACTTTAATCCATTTGATAGGATTTTGAGGATTTGTGTAGTTTCCGGTTTTTGGATCAAAACCAGAAGCTGCATAAATTTTTGCAATTTCTTTTTCGCCGTATTGAGGACCTTGTTGAATTCCTTTGTGACAGTTCATACAAATATTTACTGAAGGAATACCAGCGTGACGAGATTTTTCTACTGAGTTGTGGCAATATTGACAAGCAATCTCATTATCTCCTGCATGTAATTTGTGAGAAAACTTAATTGGTTGGTCTGGATGGTAACCTTTTTGAGTTTCCCAATCGTAATAAACACCTAAATCATAACAAGCATCCCAGCAAGATTTCATTCCGCCAAAAGCAATTAAGATAACAAATACGCCAACTAAGCGACGGTGACCACCAATCCATTGTTTAACTTCTTGACCAAAAGTAACTTCTTCTGTTTCAGCTTTGCCTTCTTTTCTATTATAAGAATTTTGTAATGAATGACGAACGCTTCTTAATGCACTTAAAATAATGGCGATAATAACAATAGCTCCTAATAATAAGTATAAAGGATCAATTCCACCTTTTTCTTCTTGAGCAACTTCGCCGCCAGCGCCTGGTGTAGGACCAGCTGCTACTTTTGGAGCAGGAGGAGCTTTTACGTAAGCAACTAATGCTTTTAATTCGTCGTCAGATAAAAACTCAAACTCACTCATGGCATCTACGCCACCATTAGCAGCCACTAAAGATTTTGCATAAGCATCACCTGAAGCAATTACCTTGTTGTTGTTTTTAATCCAAGCAGTTAACCAAGCATCTTCTGGCTTAGGAACACGACCAGCAACGCCAGCTAATCCTGGACCAGTTAACTTTTGATCGGTTAATGAGTGACAAACGGCACAGTTTTGCTTAAATATTTTAGCACCATCTTGTGCTTTCAATCCAAAGGAGAAAGCAAAAAATAGGAAAACCGCGCCAAATAAGGATTTTAAAGAGAAATGAGACATATTATTATGCATAGAATTATATCTAATTTTGTGTATGTTATGGCTGTTTAATGACACTTTAATGACAAAAATCACCGTGCAAAAATAACAGAATGTTATATATCTAGGTAGTATTTTTTAGATTTTATTAACATAATCTGTAATTTATAATAATTCTAAATAAGAGTGTTTTTGCTTGATTCGCTTGAGACAAAAAGATTACATAGTTTGCTGCCTAGATGAAATGATGATTTTAATCATTTAGTTAAGCTTTTTTGTCGATTAAATCGTTTTTGGAAGGCTACTAAATATCCTCCCAATAGTCAATAATTAATCCATCATTAGGGCTGATGCCAATAGATCGTTTTTCTGTTCCAAAATTTATGATTAATGCATCGTTTAAAAACTGTTCGTCTTCTCTGCTTAATTCAAAAGCTTCGATAGTTTCTCCAATTACATCTGTCCACATTTTAGTGGTAGATGCATCAATTGGAATCATTTTAATTTTATCGCCAAACTCTTGTTTTAAGTGAGCTTTTTCTTCCTCAAAATTAAAGTTTTCAAGTGTGTCAATCCCTGTTCCATCTTCGGTTGAAGTAATAACTAAGCTTATATCATCTGTGAAAACTAATTCAACATTATCAATCAAATCAATGTGAGCATCAGGATTAAAGCGATTAACCCAAAAATACACAACTACTTTTTTAAGAGTTTTGCCTTCGGCTGCGGTTAGAAGTTTTAATTGGTGGTCGGTGAAGTGAGACATACGAATGAATAATTACGAATTGGGTACGAATATACGAATCTGTGTTTGCTAAATTAATTATAACGACAACCAAGCTTTTGCGGCAGTTCCCATAATAATTGTTTTTTCGTTATCAGAGAGAGGTGCTTCGCGAACCAACGTTCCTGGCACTGCTTCTCCTAATGGAAATGGATAATCAGAACCTTGCACCACTTTATCCGCTCCTACTAAATCAATAATGTATTGTAACATTTTATGGTCGCACACATGTGAATCCACCCAAAATTTACCTAGGTATTTTTTGGGATTAAATTCATTGTCAATGGCTACTAAATCAGGACGGCATTCCCAGCCATGTTCAATTCGGCTGATTGTAGGTAAGAATGAACCACCACCGTGAGCAAAGCAAACTTTTAGTTTTGGAAACTTTTCGAAGATACCACCAAATATCATTGAGCAAATGGCTCTACTAATTTCAGCAGGCATACCAACTAACCAAGGCAACCAATATTTTGTCATATGTTCTTGCCCCATCATTTGCCAAGGATGAACCAAGATAGCAGCGTTAGTTCTTTCGCAAGCAGCCCAAAAATCGTGAAATTGAGGCTCGCCCAAATTAATATTATTAACGTTACTTCCTATCTGAACACCTTTAAAACCAATACTCATACAACGTTCTAATTCTTGAACGGCTAATTTTGTATCCTGCATCGGAACAGTTGCTAAACCAATAAATTTATCTGGATATTGATTAACGGTGTTTGCAATGTCATCATTTAAAAATTGAGAAATCTCTAAACAATCATTTGGTTTAGCATCATAACTAAACATGACTGGAATCGTGCAAATTACTTGCATATCTGCTTTATGCTCAGCCATTTCTTTAATGCGAACTTCGGCATCCCAACAATTCTCTACAATTTTCCTAAAGCGTTTATCGCCTTGCATCATCCATGCGCTGCCGGGCTCATGATGATCTAATTGTATAAAATTTCCATATCCAAATTTCTTTGTAAAATCAGGAATATGTTTTGGGATAATATGAGTGTGAGTATCTATTGTGAACATGATTTATTACGAATTGATTACGAATATACGAATCTGTGTATGATTGATGGAAAAACTACTTTTAGATTTTAAAAACTTGAAATGCATTGAGTGTTAAAATAAATTATTTAAAATAGATTCATCTACCAAATTTGCTAAAGTAACTTTTAAATTTGGAGTACGATCCATTTCGCGTTTAATAGCAAAATTAGCTTCTTTGTTACGGGCCCATGCTCTGCGGGCAATGCCATTATTGACATCCCAAAACAACATCGATTTTAATCTTCTGTCACAGTCGGCGCTGCCATCTAGTACCATACCAAACCCACCGTTAATTACTTCTCCCCAACCAACACCACCACCGTTGTGTAAACTAATCCAAGTAGCACCGCGGAAACTATCGCCTACAAAATTTTGCACAGCCATATCGGCAGTGTATTTTGAGCCGTCGTAAATATTTGATGTTTCGCGGTAAGGAGAATCTGTTCCACTTACATCATGATGATCTCGCCCTAAAACTACTGGAGCTGAAATCTCTTTAGTAGCAATGGCTTTGTTAATGGCTTCTGCAATTTTTACACGACCTTCGCTATCAGCATACAAAATGCGTGCTTGAGAACCAACAACCAAATTGTTTTTCATAGCATCTCTAATCCAAACAATGTTATCTTGTAATTGAGGTTTAATTTCTTGTGGTGCGGTTTTATAAATTTCCTCTAAAACGCCTAATGCAATTTCATCGGTTTTACGCAAATCGTTTTCGTTAGCACTTGTGCAAACCCAACGGAAAGGCCCAAAACCGTAATCAAAACACATTGGCCCTAAAATATCTTGTACGTATGAGTTATATCGGAAAGTTGCTCCAACATGTCCGCCTTTTAATGCTTTTTCCGTTTTGTAAATATCGGCGCCAGCTCTTCCTGCTTCTAACAAGAAAGCATTTCCATAATCAAAAAAATACATGCCTTGACTTGTTAATGTATTGATGGCATTAGCATGACGAACTAACGTTTTTTGAACTTCCTCTTTAAACTGAGTAGGATTGTTAGCCATCATATCATTGCTTTCTTCTAATGATAAACCAACTGGGTAATAACCTCCAGCCCACGGATTATGTAAGGATGTTTGATCTGAACCAACGTCTACTTTTAAACCCTCTTTTACAATTCGTTCCCACAAATCAACCACATTTCCTTGATAAGCAATAGAAACAGCTTCTTTTTTTGCTTGCGCTTCTTTCACTCTCGGAATTAATACATCTAAGTTGTCATACACTTCATCTACCCATGCTTGTGAGTGACGAGTATGAACTGCCTTTGGATTAATCTCGGCTGTGATTGAAACTAAACCTGCTATTTTAGCTGCTTTTGGTTGAGCACCACTCATGCCACCTAAACCACAAGTCACAAATAATTTACCAATTCTATCTTCTTCTGATGTTGATACTTTACGAGCCGCGTTCATCACCGTAATACATGTTCCATGTACAATACCTTGTGGACCAATGTACATAAATGAACCAGCTGTCATTTGTCCGTATTGACTTACACCTAGTGCATTAAATTTTTCCCAATCATCCGGCTTGCTGTAATTTGGAATCATCATTCCATTTGTTACAACTACTCGTGGCGCATCTTTATGAGAAGGAAATAAACCCATAGGATGTCCGCTATATAAAACCAACGTTTGTTCATCTGTCATAGTTGCTAAATACTGCATGGTTAGTAAGTACTGAGCCCAGTTTTGAAATACCGCACCATTACCACCATAAGTAATTAATTCGTGCGGATGTTGTGCAACCGCATAATCTAAGTTATTACTTAGCATATGCATGATAGCAGCTGCTTGAATACTTTGGTGCGGATAGTCCATAATTGGACGCGCATAAATTTTATAATCGGGACGCAGGCGATACATGTAAATACGGCCGTATGTTATTAATTCTTCAGCAAACTCTTTTGCTAAAACTGCATGATGTTTAGGTTCAAAATAGCGTAAGGCATTTTGAATGGCTAATTTTTTTTCTTCCCCATTTAAAATGTCTTTGCGCTTGGGCGCGTGATTAATCGTGCTTTCGTAAACTTTTGGTTGAGGCAATTCAGTAGGAATCCCTTTTAATATGTGTTGTTGAAATTGTTGTAATTCCATGACTAGAATGAGTTAATTTAGAAGTGCTGAAATTACATGATTTTTTTAAACTTTTAGCGACAATAATTGTTTAATATAAGATGCAAAAAATACATATATTTTGGTTTAGAAGAGATTTGCGTTTAGATGATAACGCAGGACTTTATCATGCGCTTAAAAAAGGCTTGCCTGTGTTGCCAATCTTTATTTTTGATAAAAACATTTTAGAAAAGTTAGAAGACAAAAAAGATGGGCGTGTGGAGTTTATTCATCAAGCTATTTCAAATTTATATGAGAATTTAAAAGAATTAGGAAGTTCTATCAAAGTATTTTATTCTACACCCGAAAAAGTATTTAAAGAATTGGTTAAAGAGTTTGATGTAGAATGTGTTTACACCAATCACGATTATGAACCTTATGCAGATGAGCGAGATGGAGTTGTTAAAGATTTTTTAAACAAACAAAAAATAGAATTTAAAACTTATAAAGATCAATGCATCTTTGAAAAAGATGAGGTAACCAAAGATGATGGAAAACCTTATACTGTTTTTACACCTTATAGCCGTAAGTGGAAATTACGTTTGACCGATTTTCACGTAAAGCCTTACCCCAATAAAAAGTATTTCAAAAATTTCATCCAATCAAAAACATTTGAAATTCAATCATTAAAAGACATGGGATTTGAAAAATCAGGATTAGAATTTCCTTCTACAACAATTAGTAAATCTATTGTAACTAATTATAAAGAACAGCGAGATTTTCCTGCGATAAAAGGTACGAGTAAACTCAGTGTGCATTTGCGTTTTGGCACTGTTAGTATCAGAGCATTAGCAAAGCAAGCTTTAGTATTAAACGAAACTTGGTTGAACGAATTAATCTGGCGAGATTTTTACATGATGATTTTATACCATTTCCCACATGCCTCTAAAAACGCTTTTAAACCGCAATATGATAGAATAGAGTGGAGGAATAATGAGAGTGAATTTAAAGCATGGTGCGAAGGGAAAACTGGTTTCCCTATTGTAGATGCTGGAATGCGCGAATTAAATGCAACAGGTTTTATGCATAATCGTGTTCGAATGATTGTGGCGAGTTTTTTAGTAAAAGATTTATTAATAGATTGGCGATGGGGCGAAGCCTACTTTGCACAAAAATTATTGGATTTTGATTTAAGCGCTAATAATGGCGGTTGGCAATGGGCTGCAGGAAGCGGTTGTGATGCGGCCCCTTATTTTAGAGTGTTTAATCCAACAGAGCAAACCAAAAAATTTGACCCAAAGTATGAGTATATTAAAAAATGGGTCACAGAATTTAATACACCAAAATACGTGGCACCAATTGTTGATCACAGCTCTGCAAGATTGAGAGTTTTGGCAGTTTACAAAGAAGCCTTAACAGAAAACAAACAAACTAAGTTGTTTTAAGGTTTGTATTGAAATCTACAGCTATCAAGTGCAAGTCATTATTATAGTTGTAGCTAATCTTATAATCGTAATACTCTACAATTTTTTTAACAATTGCTAAACCTAAACCCAATGATTGGTTTTGAGATTGACTATTGAATCTGTCAAAATATTTTTCTGTACTATCTTTAGGTACTAAGCCAGTATTTGAAACACTAAATACATTATTTTTAGTGGCAATTAAAATGTTTCCATTTTGAAGATTGTGTTGGATGGCATTTTTTATAAGATTATCAATTAATATTTCCAGCAAGGATTCTTTCATATAAACAACAATTTCTTGCGTATAGTTTTCTGTTACAGATATATTTTTATTTTCAATGAAATCCGAAAAGTAGTGTAAGCGTTGCTTTATTAAGTTGCTGAGATTTATAGTTATTGGATTATTAAATTGTTTATTATCTAATCGAGAAAGCAGAGTTAATCCTTTATTGATATTAAAAAGTTTGGTTACTGATTTTGCGGCGTCTGATAATAGTATGGCTTGTTCACTGCTTAGGTTTTCGTCCTGAAGACAGCGTTCGATTTTTGAATTTATCACAGCTAATGGAGTTTGAATTTCATGAGTTATATTCTCTGTAAATTCTTTAACGGACATATAATCAGAAATCATTTTTTCCGACATTTTGCTAATTTCTTCGCTTAACATAGCAAACTCTTCAGTACTTGTTTTAGGCGGCTCAATTCTTTGCATTTTTTGAACCGAAAAACTTTTAATGTCTTTTATGAGCTTATAAATAGGCGAAAAAAGTTTGTAGTATACAAAAACATTTATAACAACTAATACCGTAAGCATGCATAGGCCCGAAATAAAAATTACTAATGATGTATTGTTAGTTAGGTCTTCGTCTTCGTCTATAGTTTTTAAAATGGATACTCTATAAGCTTTATCATTTTGTAATACATCAAAAATTATTTTTTGTGAAGTAAAACTTTCTTCCTCCCATTCTTCTTCTATTTCTATTTTTTCAAATTTGGGAGTTGTGTATTGTACCTCGGAAATAGTTTTTATTTCTATAACATCACCTACATTATGTTTGAAATAATCAATATTAACACCGTTTTTTAGTTGTTTAATCATAAAATGCCGCTCAAGAAATAAATGCTCAACGGTTTCTTTTTCCAGTTTATTTTTTAAAAAAAAGTAAAGAGAAAATTCTCCTAAAAAAAGAATAAAAACAGAAATAATAGTGTTGATGATAATGTTTTTATATACTAGCTTCATGATTGTATTTTGTTATTAAACATCAAATTTATATCCTATTCCATAAACAGACTTCACATAATCTTGTGCGCCCGCTTGTTCTAATTTTTTGCGTAAATTTTTTACATGTGTATAGATAATTTCACTCGACACATCCATATCAGAATGGTGATTCCAAACACTATAACCTATTGCCTCTTTTGTAATAACTTTTCCTGAGTTGGCTATAAAGTATAATAACAGTTCATATTCTTTTGTAGTTAAAGCAACAGGAATATCCTTGATGGTAACAGATAATTTTTCGTGATTAATTTTTATCTCATTGTATTCTAGAATTTTGTCTCCTTTGTAATAATTTCGTCTGATAAGTGCTTTTACTCGTGCATTTAATTCTGATAAATGAAAAGGTTTAGTTAAAAAATCATCAGCTCCAGCTTCTAATGCTTTTATACGCATATCTAATTCGTTAACCGCAGATAATACAATTATGCCGGCAGGTAATTTTTTCTTTTTAATGTGTTGTATTAAATCAATACCATGTCCATCTGGCAGTTTTAAATCAAGAAGCATTATTCCGAATTCGCTTTGGTTTAAAAGAGTTAAGGCATCACTATAGAAATTTACTACTGTACATTTATAATTAAAATCAGATAAATATTTTGAAACCTCGGTAGCTAAATCTACTTCATCTTCTACTATTAAAATATTCATAACAATGGAATTTAATTTTTTTGATAATCTTACATAATAACGTTAGCATTGGTAGTTTTACTCTGTGCGTAATTGAGAAATGGTTTATATTAATGCTCAATATTTTCGCAACTCTGTTCGAACAAACAATTCAACTTTATTTTGTTTTAGTTCAGCACAAAAGTATTTAAAATTTAATACGTCTGTTTAATTTTATATTGCTACAGAAATAATACAAATTCCCACTATTTATTACACTTCTTAATAATAATTCAGCTTTGCTTCAGAATTTTATTATACTTTTGGTTTATAATTTAACCCATATGAAACATTTTTTTTATTCTGATACAATTAAATTTTTAATTGTCTTTTTAACTGTAGGTTTTCTATTTAGCTCTTGTAAACAAAAAACTAATTTTAAAGAATTGACTGAGGTGAGTTATGCAGCAAGTATTTCGCCAATTATTAGTTCTAATTGTGCTTTTAGTGGTTGCCATGGGGATTCTGCTTTTCAAAAATTTAGCTTAGTAACGTATAATGGTTTAATCAATGGAGGTATTAAGGCCGGCGACCCCTCAAATAGTAAACTTTATAAAACTCTTAAAGATTTAGGCGATGATATTATGCCTAAAAAACCTTATAATGAATTAACAGAAAAACAAATCCAATTGATTTATGTTTGGATTGGACAAGGTGCTAAAAATAATTAATCTTAAATTATGAAAAAAGTATATTTATCTATATTGTCTATTACCGCTGCATTTTTAATGAGTAGTTGTTACTATGATAACTTTAAAGAATTAAGACCACAAGGCGCAATTCCTATTCCTTGCGACTCATTGGGTGTTATAAGTTATTCCCAACACATTAAACCAATATTAGATGCTAGTTGTAATCAAAATTGTCATAATGGAACTGGTCAAGGTAGTCGTGACTTAACTGGATCAGATTTTGCACAAATTCAGTCGGCTACAAATGATGGAACAACAACTTCAGGGGATTGGGGTTCTTTGTATGGTACAATGTCGTGGGACCCGAATTATGGAAATGATATGCCAAAAAATGGGTCTAAGGTATCTGATTGTGATTTAGCAAAAATAAGAAAATGGGCTGCTGCTGGCGCTCCAAATAACTAAAAATTATTATGAAAAAAATTATATTATCTCTTTCTTTAATCGTATGCGGTTCAACCGCTTTTTTAGCTCAAAGTCCTGATGACTTGTTGAATATGGTAGCTGAAAAACCAAAAAAAGAATTTGTTACAGCAACTTTTAAAACAACACGTTTAATTAACTTTCATACAGTTGAAGTTTTAAGTAAACGTAGTTTAGATTTTAGAATATCTCACCGTTTTGGTGATTTTAAATCGGGAGCATATAATGCTTGGGGAATTGATGGAGGTGCAAATATTCGTTTAGCCTTAGAGTATTGCCATGGCAGTCGTTTAATGTTTGGAATTGGCAGAACATCAGGTAAAAAAATTGCAGATGGTTTTTTAAAATACCGTTTATTGAAACAAACAAACAAAGGTGGCGGCATGCCAATTAGTTTAACATTATTTACAAGTGTGTACCATACCTTTATGCAAAATGTAATTATTGATGGAGAAAATAAATACCAATCAATTCCTGATAGGTTATCTTATTGTCACCAAATTATGATTGGGCGTAAATTTAATTCTCGTTTCTCTTTTCAGCTTACAGGAGCAATGGTTCACTTTAATTTAGTTGATAAAATTACCGACAAAAACGATTGTTTTATTATTGGTGGAGTTACTCGCTTTAAATTTGCAAAACGTCAAGCAATTACCTTAGAATATGGTTATAGATTAAATAAATACAGTAAAGATAAGTATTATGATAGTTTTGGCATAGGATATGATTTAGAAACAGGTGGTCATGTTTTTCAAATTCATTTAACAAATTCATTTGGATTAACAGAAGATCAATATTTTATGTATACAAATACATCTTGGAATAATTGGGGTATTCGTTTAGGTTTTAATATCTCTCGTGTATTTAGTTTACAAGGAAAAAACAAATCAGAATAATTTAAACATATAAAACACATAATATGAAAAAAGGATTAGTAATAGGGTTTCTGGGATTAAATTTATTTGGTTTTTCTCAAGTTTATATAGGAGATAAAACTACGATATCTTTTTTTAGTGAAACTAAAATGGAAAACATTGATGCTACAAATACCGTAACAAAGCCTGTTTTTAGTGCTAGCAGTGGGGCTTTTGTGGCTCAGGCTCAACACACAGCATTTGCGTTTAAATCAGCATTTATGCAAGAGCATTACAATGAAAATTATATGGAAAGTGAAAAATACCCATTTGCTACTTTTAAGGGTAAAATAAAAGAAACCTTAGATTACACAAAAAACGGAACTCATAATGTTACCATAGATGGTACATTAGATATGCATGGAGTAACTTTACCAAGAACAATTACAGGAACAATTACAATAAAAGACGGAACAATTACTATGGACTCGAAATTTGATGTAAAGGTAGCTGACCATAAAATTAAAGTTCCTTCTTTATATGTAGAGAAAATTGCGGAAGTGATTAAAGTAACTTTCCACACAGAAATGACTGCTAAAAAATAGTTTTTTTTGAAATCTTTGATTTTGTAGAGATACTGTAAAAACAAAAACTTTTCTGATTTATATCAGTTCATCAGATTAGCTTCAGAATCCCGTATTAAATTTGTAGTCAAATAAACATTAAGAATTTAACAATGAAAAAAATTTTACTAAACGTGTTTCTACTTACAGTTTGCGTTTCAGCTTCTCTTAAGGCACAAACTTCTGGAACATTAACTTTTACTTTTACTGAAGTTGCTAAAGCAACGTCTGCCACTTATAATTTTAATGCTCAGCATAATTTGGCTGCTTGGATTCAAAACACTACAGGAACGGGAACTGGTACATTTGTAAAAACTAAATTACGTTATGCTGGAAGTGGAACAAATGACCATTTACCAACTTGGGCTGTAAATGCAGGTGGGTCAGCAGCAAATTGTTTAGCAGCTGCATGTAATACTGTTGATGCTACAACTGGCGCTACAAGAAGTGCGTGGTCAACATATTCTATTTCTTGGGATGGAAAAAAAGGAGCAGCAGCAACAGGAACGCTTCAGCCAGATGGTGTGTATAAAGTAACCTTACAATCTACTTGGAATCATGGAACAGGTGGTACTGCAACTACTTCATATACTTTTACAAAAGGCCCAAGTATAGATCATCAAACACCAGCAGGATCTACAACATTCACTAATATAGTATTACACTGGGATCCAGTTGTAACTAATGTGAGTGTGAATGATGTCCAAAATCCAGAAATTTCTGTATATCCAAATCCTACTAACGGAACATTTAGTGTTGATTTCACTAAAACAAATAATATTAAAGTAATGAATACTTTAGGTGTTGTTGTTTACGAAGAAAAATTTGAACAACCAACACATGGTTCTAAAAACATTGACCTAACCAATTTTGCAAATGGCATCTATATGGTTATTGTTTCAAATGAAAAAGGATCATCTAATCATAAATTACTATTAAATAAATAATAATTTACATAAATTAGAAAAGCGGCATTGTAATTAAACAATGCCGCTTTTTTTTGCTTTTATATTATTCTGGTACTTCGCTTAATATCGCTGCTAAACCAGTTGTTTGATAAACTTGATAATTTCCTTTGTCATCCGAATAAATTAAGTAGGCTTGTAACTCAGAATGATTATTTAAAAACTCTTTCGCTTTTTCTAATCCCATTACTAATACGCCTGTAGCATTTGCATCTGAAGAGATACATTCTTTAGAAAAGATAGAAGCGCTTAATAGATTGTTTTTAGTAGGATATCCAGTTTTTGGATCGAGGTGATGAGCGTATTTTATTCCATCCTCAACGATAAAACGACGATAATTCCCTGAAGTTGCAATGGCAAGATTTTCAAGTTTAACAATTGCCTTTAATGGATTTCCAGACTCTTTATTATCAAATGGTTGTTCGATGCCAACCGTCCAGTTACTTCCATTAGGTTTTTTGCCTTTAGCAAATACTTCTCCTCCAATTTCAATCATATAAGAGTTTATTCCTTTAGAATTAAAAAATTCGGCGATAACATCAACAGAATAACCTTGAGCAAAGGCATTGAAATCTAGAGCTACGCGCGGATCTTTTTTAATTATTTTATTTCCTTTTAATTCAATTAACTGAAAACCCACAAAATTTAAAATACTATCAATGATATGCTTTTCTATTTTTTGTTTCTTGCCAGGGCCAAATCCCCAAGCGTTTACTAATGGATAAACAGTGGGATCAAAAGCACCGTTAGTGTTTTTCCATATTTCTTTTGCTTTATTAAAACAGGCTATAAAATATTTATCTACTATAACATTTTTTTGATTTGAATTTATTTTAGAGATAATTGAGTTAGGAATATAGGTTGAAACAGATTTATCGAAATCTGATAATATTTTTTCTATTTCTGGTTGAAAGTCTCTATTCTGTAAATCGAAATATCGCATATGGTAGGACGATCCTTGAGCATATCCTTCTATATAGATGGGATCTTCTTGCCCATAAACAAAGGATATACATACAAACATAAGTGAGATAAAAAAATAAAGGCTAGTTTTTTTCATATGAGCTAATTGTTTTATAAAGATAGGTATAGTAGTTAAATGGAAGAAAATTTTTTGATATAAATATTCATAAAATCAATTACATAGAATGAAATCAACTAAATTTGTAGAGGTTTTTTTAAAGTGACTTAACGCATTATTTAATAAACAGCAAATGATAAAAATATATTTTATAGGCTTCGTTTTTCTAATTTCTTTAAATAATTATTCTCAAAATTTGAAAGAAGAATATAATGCTTGTGCAATTGAAAATTTAGAGATGCAAAATTATGAGGGTGCTATTGAATACTTTACAAGAGTGATAGAATTGAACCCCAAAGATTCGATGGCATATTTTGATAGAGCTATGGTGAAAGATATAATTCATGATTATAAAGGTGCTATTGATGATTATACCAAGCAGATTATGATTGATGCTGAAAATGTAGATAGCTATTTTTTAAGAGGGATTGCTAAATATTATTCACAGGATTATAAAGGTGCAGTTGAGGATTACACAAAAACATTGGAGTTAGAAGATTCTAATTCAGACGCGATTTACTTCAGAAGTCTAGCAAAAAAAGAATTAAAGAATTATAAAGGCGCATTGCTTGATTGTAATAAAGCAATAGAATTAAATCCAAATAACATGAAGTACTATTTACTTAGAGCGAACTTAAAAATGAATGAGAAACAAATAACAAGCGCGTGCCAAGATTTTAAGAAGTATGTTCAGTTGGGAGGCGACAGGAGCTTGGTTAGCGCCCCTTGTGTTAAATAACTGATATAAATCAATTTTCTAATTTTTAAAATAAAATTGCTGTAACTTTATTAAGTTATAGATAATGAGACACAAACACATATTTCTCTATTTTTCAATCGTCATATTTTTTATTGCGACTGCTTTTGTAGTTAAAACTAGCACAGGAAAAGCTGGTTTTGCTGGAAATCCTGGTTCTCCAAATTGTTCTTTTTGCCACTTTAATGGAACAGGTATAACCACCACTAGCATTACTTCTGTCCCCGCATTTATTGCAAATCAATATATTCCTAATGAGACCTATACTATTAATGTTAGTGTAAGTTCAACTACTTTAAATCATTTTGGCTTTGATTGTGTTGTTTTAAATGATACAATAGCTGGAGCATCTAATTCTGGAACTGTTTCTAGTATTGGAGGATCTAGTCAAATTGTAAATTCAGGTATAGCAAATGATGCTGTGCAAATAAACACGGCTTCAGGATTTGGAACCCCTTCATCAAAAAATTTTATGTTTCGATGGACTGCTCCATCTTCTGGTATTGCTGCTTTTTATGCATCTGGTTTAGCTGTTGATAATAATGGAACATATGGTAATGGAGACTTAGTTAATACTACATCATTAGTTTTGACAGACACTAGTTCAACTGGAATTAAGAGTTTAAAAGAGACATTAATAGATTTAATTATTTTTCCTAACCCATCAACTCATCAAGTAGAATTACAATACTACTTATTATTTGGAGGAAGTGTAAACGCAGCTCTTTATAATATCCAAGGAAAAGAGTTAGGCGTTTTGTTTAACGAAAATCAAAGCTATGGTAAACACTCAAAAAAAATTATTTATCCAAATGGAATTATTTCAGGATACTATTTTATCAAGGTGTTTGTTAATGAACAACTTGTTGCTGTAAAAATGATTAGTAAGTTATAGTTATATTGGAAAAACAATACTTACACAAGCGCCTGATTCATTTTTAAACACTACTTGAGCATCTATTTGATCACAAAGCGATTCGATTAATGATAAGCCAAGTGCATTGTCTTTTCGATTATTACTATCAGAAAATCCAATCCCATTATCAGTTATGCAAATTTGAACTCTATCAAAAATCAATTGCATTTTTATTTTGATGGTTGGTTTTTCATTGTCAGAATTAAACGCATGTTTTAGTGAGTTGGTAAGAGCTTCGTTAACAATTAATCCAACAGGAACAGCCTTTGTAATTTCTAATTCAAGTTTTTCTAGCTCTTCTTCAATTTGTATTTGGTGTGATTGAATAGGAAAACTTTTAATGAGTTCTTGAACTAACTCAGATAAATATTGCTTTAAATTAATTTTAGATAAATTATCTTTTTTGTACAATCTTTCATGAACCATGGCAATACTCATCACTCTATTTCTTGATTCAATCATTAATTGTTTTGACTCTTCGCAAGGTGCTTTTTCAGTTTGCAGATTAAGTAAGCCAGTGATAATAGCTAAGTTATTTTTGACACGATGTTGTATTTCGGCTAATAAAGTTTCTTTTTCTTTTAAGGATTGAGTAATGATTTTCTGTGCTTCTTGCTCTTTGTGCAGAAGAGTTAACGCTTCATTATTTTGACGATTGATTAATTTAACTACCAAAAACACTAAAATTAATGTCACAAAAAAAGCTAATACACTATTGTAAGTTAATAAGGCTGCATTATCTGCTTGAGTAATAGTGGCATTTTTTAGATAGGGGATGTCAATTAAACGAGAAAATAAAAAGCTCACGAGTACAATTGAAAAGAAAATAGCTGTTCGAGTATTTGATTTTATTGGGTTATGAATAAGTGCTACACAAAAAATAACTGGAAAATAGTAAAGATAGTTGCCGACAGAATCAATATACTGTTGATTTAAAATAAAGATGGTAACATTAATTGTAATAACAAATAGGTAAGTAGCCGCGTTGTGGTATAATTTATAATTTAAAAGTAAGATGGATAGAGATGTAAGAGTAGTAAACAAAACAGTAGAGACAACGTAATCGCCACTGATAAACATTACTGAAGAAACGCCGATTAATAAACCAAACAAAGTAATTAAGGCGAAAAGATTTACGATCCTGGCCTCCCGCTTTTGGTAAAATTCCATTTCGGATTTTACACCAAGGTTTATTAAGTTCCCAAAAATCATTTGTTATTCAGCGCTTTTTTCGACGCTGAATATACAATATATATTAAAACGAAGGAGAAGAAATTGTTCTATATTTTTTCTTTTTAGTTTGTAATGATTTTGGGTATTTTGATGTGTAGCCCATTTTTATCATCTTTGATTCATTTGGATTTAATATAATTTTCCATGTTAATTTCCCCGACGCTTTATCAAAAGTAGCTCCAGAAATTTCATTTACACTAATTTCTTGATCAGAGTTTGATGCAACAGGAATTTGATCTTCTACAATAATTGATACAGGAATGTCGCGTGTGTTTTTAATAGTTGTTTCATACTTTAACGCTTCTTTTTCATAATTTCCTACAATCGACCGTTGATAATCTTGTTTAGACTCTTTACGTACCATTTGTATTTTTTTATCTCTTCCTAGAGATACGGTTAATGAATCGTCTAAGTCGATTGTTTTAATAAAGGTTTTTCCAATATATGAGCCGCCAAAATAAACACTCGCATCTCCACTTACTAAATCGGGTAAATCTTTTAATGCTAGTTTAGTTTGTAAAAACACGTCTTTATCTAAGGCTGGTACAGCTTTATATTCGTAGTAGGCATTTACTGTTTTTTCTAACACATCAACGGTATATGGTTTTGAATCGGAGTAAACAGTATAGGGTTGCTCAATCGTGTATTCAGTGCTTAACATATCCACCTCAATTTTTTTAAATTGAATCTGATTGTTTGGTGTGTTTTTTTTGTTGAACTTTTTCTTCGCATAACCTTCATCTTCGTCAACTATTTGAATTTCTTGTAATGATAAGCTTTCTGTTGTTTTTTTTACCGCCTCTGGCTCAACTTGAACATATTGAGCGATGTTGTTTTCTTCGGCAACTTGTTCGTTACCCAAATACCATTTACTTAGTTTTGGAATATTAATACCAATATCAGGATTTGCGGTCGATAAAATGATTTTAATGTCTTTCCAATCTAAACCTGAGTTATTAAATAAAATAGCTCTATATACTAAAGTTACTTCTTTGCCCGTACCTTCTGTTCTGATGTCATATTTTGGAGTCCAACCAGCTGTTGGAATTAAATACTTAAATGTCAACGTTGTTTCCACATCTTTATTTGCAACAAAAGTGGCGGTGATATCGCTCGTTGGAGGATTAACTTCTGCATCTAATTCTATTAATTGTTTTTGATATTGTGAACGTTGTTTGTCGTATTTAGCCTTTATTTTATTATTCTTAAAAATTAACTGGTTAATTTCTGTACTACGTTTTCTATAAAAGTCGGCAGACTTTTCAACGTCGGCAATACTCACGCCCGCTTGTCCTCCAATAGATTGATTTTTAAACAACAATGATTTTTCAGTTTCTAAAGCATCCTGTTCAAATTTTAATAAAGCTAATTTGTCTTTATATAACGCTACACTATCTTTCAAGTTTTGAATTTTTTCATTGTCCTTTTTTTCATCTAAATAGTTTGTATGTGTGTTGATGTATAACACATTTACTTCTGACGAACCAGGTGTTAAGTTAATGCTTCGTTCGTCCAAACGAGGCGAAAGTCCAGTGAATGTGACTATGTTTTTTCCTTTTTTTAATTTAATTTTTACCTCATGATTAAGCTCTGCCCCAGTTAAGAAAACAGTTACTTTCTTAACTTCAGATGTTGCGTTAAATTTATTTTCTTGTGCGTTTATTTTAATACTACAGATTAAAAGAAAACCTAAAATTGATTTTTGCATGATTAATTAAATTTAAGGGTAAAACTAAGTTCGTGAATTATTTCGGAATATTTTGTTTGTAGCCAATATGGCTCGATACCATATAAAATTTGCCATTTTCGGTTATTATACCCCAGTTTAGCAATAAGCGAATAATAATTAAAATCAGTCATTCTACTTCCTATTCCCCCTATCAATCCTTTTTTTCCAGCAAAATGTATATTAATAGTGTGGTACTGGAATTGATGTAAATGTTTTGTTTCATTTGATGCATATTGTTTAGTAAAAACACCCTGATACCAAACAATTGCATTCAAGTTTCTTGTTATCGGCTTGTAGGTTTTAAAGTATAGTGTTTGTGATGTTGAAGTTATTGCTTTATTGTTTGAAATGATAGTTGCTAACTGACGAGGCTGATATGAATAACCAAAAATAAAACGTTCATAATTTATTAAGCCACCAAAATTTACTTCAACCGATTGGAAATTATGTAATGTGTCTGGAAATTCTTTAGTATATAATCTAAAAAGATTATTTGAATTTGTTTGTTGATCATTAAAACGAACTCCTACGCCCCAACCAGTGCTTATAGCATTAAAAAACAGTAATTGATACGCTAAACCTATACCAACTTTATTTAAATGTGTGTTTGATTGATTGACGTATGCATAATCAACGGAAAGCCCTATGTTTTGTTTTTCAAAAAAGTATTGTCCAGTTAATTGTGCGTCTTTCTGATTTTGCGATACTCGTGAGGAAAGTGTGACCTGTTTGCCGCTATAGTTTCTGTTGAAGTAAGGATTAATAGCGGAGAAAGCAGGATTATAGCTAACAATATGATTAGCAGGATTATTTAAAAAAACCACTTGCGACTTAGTATACATACTAAGAAACAACATAAACATTATATGATATACATATTTTTTCAAATCATTGATCTATCATATAGACGTTCATGTTTTATAATTCCATAATTAAACCACCATATTCACAATCTTTTTGTGAACCACAATTACTTTTTTAGGTTCTTTACCATCTAAGTATTTAGCAGTTTGTTCGTTGGCTCTTACAATCGCTTCCACTTCTGGAGCTGTTAAAGTAGCAGCTAATTCTAATGTAAATTTAACCTTACCATTAAATGAAACGGGATAGTTTACATTATCATCTACTAAAAATACCTCATTAAAATCAGGGAAAGCAGCTGTTGTAATGCTTTCGGTATGGCCTAATTGTTTCCATAACTCTTCGGCAATATGAGGTGCGTAAGGTGATAAACAAACTAATAATGGCTCAAGGATTGCTCTCTTGTTACATTTTGCATCGGTTAATTCATTCACACAAATCATAAAATTACTGATAGAGGTATTGAACGAAAAACGTTCAATATCTTCAGTGATTTTTTTGATGGTTTTATGCAACGTTTTTAATTCGCCTTTAGTTGGTTCTGCATCTGTCACGCTGAGCGTAGTCGAAGCGTCACCTTGAACAGCAGGATAAAACAAGCGCCATAATTTTTTTAAGAAGCCATGCACACCTGTAATACCATTGGTATTCCAAGGTTTACTTTGCTCTAATGGACCTAAAAACATTTCGTATAAACGCAAAGTATCTGAACCAAATTTTTCTGCAATATCATCAGGTGTTACCACATTGTATTTTGACTTAGACATTTTTTCTACCTCATTAAAAGTCATAAAACCTTCAACTTCTGGCTTAGTTATTTTTTCTCCATTGAAGTTGTAATACTCTCCATTAAAGAAGTAACATTCGTTAAAAATTAATAGATGTGTTTTATTATCTGGTAACCAATCATTATACGCTTCTAAATTTAATTTATTTTTTTCAACTAAATCAATAGAAACATTTGTTGCGTATGCTTTAGTGTCTATTGAATTAATATTTTTAATTAAATCATTACTTAATAAAATTTCAGAATACCCAAATGGTATTTTTACTTTTTTGCCATCATTAAAATTGAAATTTAATCCTGCATTAGCTCCATCACTTTTCAATAAAGTAGAAATACCTCCAGTAATTTTATAAACTTTATCAGATGTTCCTTGTATCATCCCTTGATTGATCAACTTCTTAGCTGGCTCATCAATAGCTATATATCCAAGGTCTTTTAAAAATTTAGTCCAAAAGCGCACATATAATAAATGCCCTGTAGCATGCTCGCTACCTCCAATATATAAATCCACTTGTTGCCAATAATCTGCTAACTGCTTACTAACCATCTGCCCACTGTTCTTGGCGTCCATGTATCTTAAAAAATACCAAGAACTTCCTGCCCAACCTGGCATGGTGCTATGTTCGTAATCGTATTTGCCTTCGTGTTTCCATGAAGAAGCGGCACGAGCCAATGGTGGCTCACCATCTTCAGTAGGTAAATATTTATCTACTTCAGGTAATACTAATGGCAATTCATTTTCATTTAAAGCATAAGGAATATCATTTTTATAATACACCGGAATTGGTTCACCCCAATAACGTTGTCTTCCAAAAACAGCATCACGTAAACGAAAATTCACTTTGCCTTTTCCTAAACCTTTTGCTTCAATCTCTGCAATGGCTTTTTTCATCGCGTCTTTAACGTCTAATCCATTTAAGAAATCAGAGTTAATTAATTTTCCTTCTTTCGCATCGTACGATTCTTTTTCTAAATCTCCACCTGCTACTACTTCTAAAATTGGTAAACTAAAATGTTTCGCAAAACTATAATCTCTGCTATCGTGCGCTGGAACTGCCATCACAGCACCTGTTCCATAACCAGCTAATACATAATCGCCAATCCAAATAGGAACTTGTTTTCCCGTGAATGGATGTTCAACATAAGAACCCGTAAACACACCAGTAATTTTATTAATGTCAGCTTGGCGTTCGCGCTCGCTTCTGTTTTTTGCTTGAGTCACATAGGCATCAACGGCGGCTTTGTTATCTGCAGTTGTTAAGCTTTCTACTAATTCGTGCTCTGGTGCTAATGTTACAAACGACACACCAAATACAGTATCAGGACGAGTAGTAAATACTTCAATTGTTTTATCAGCGCCTTGAATTTTAAATCGTAAAGATGTTCCTTCTGATTTTCCAATCCAGTTACGTTGCGCTTCTTTCAAACTTTCTGTCCAATCTAATGTATCTAATCCATCTAACAAACGCTGAGCATAAGCAGTGATGCGCATGCTCCATTGTTTCATTAATTTGCGCTCTACGGGATAGCCACCACGCTCACTCACACCGTCTTTAATTTCATCGTTCGCTAAAACCGTCCCTAATTGCGGACACCAGTTTACATAAGCTTCGCCTAGATATGCAATACGATAATCCATTAAGATATCAGATTGTTCTTTTTCAGTAAACGCTTTCCACTCGGCAGCTGAAAATGATTTCACCGTTTCTTCGCAAACCGCATTTACTTTAGTATTTCCGTTAGTTTCAAATTCAGCAATTAAAGTAGAAATGTTTTCGGCTTTATTACTGCTTTTGTTATACCAACTATTAAATATTTGAATAAAAATCCATTGAGTCCATTTATAATACTCAGGATTTGATGTTCTTACTTCTCTATCCCAATCAAACGAAAAACCAATTTTATCTAATTGCTCACGGTAGCGTGCAATATTTTGTTCAGTCGTAATTTTAGGATGTTGTCCTGTTTGTATCGCATATTGCTCGGCCGGTAAACCAAAGCTATCATAACCCATTGGGTGTAATACATTAAAGCCTTTATGGCGTTTGTAACGAGATACGATATCAGAAGCAATATATCCAAGAGGATGCCCTACGTGTAAACCAGCACCAGACGGATATGGGAACATATCCAATACATAATACTTTGGTTTATCTCCACCATCTTTAGCAGCAAAGGTTTTATTTGTAGCCCAATATTTTTGCCAATTGCTTTCTATCTCTTTAAAATTGTATTCCATAATGCTTGATTTTGCGAGGTGTAAAGATAAGATTTAACCGCAAAGAGACAATACGTTTTATAAGGTTTAAGATTTGGGCGTGTCGGCGCAAAGAGTCGGCACCGTCGGGCTTTTCGCTGCAATCTTTTGCAAGAGACAGGCAAAAGGATTTTCACTTCAATCCCTCACGCGGTAGAGCGTATGAACGGAAGCTAAAGCGTGAAATGTTATAGATGTCCTGCGCGAGGGATGCAAACGGAAATCCTTTTATGAACGAAGTGAATAAAAGATTGTAGTGACAGCCCGTTTCGGCTCCCGCCGAACGCGCGCAAAATATTAAAACAAAACTAATGCTTAACACTTGAAAATTACTCAAATACAAGCTTTCCAGATTCTACAACTTCTTTGTTATTTAAAACATTGAATGTGTAAATACCTTTCGATAAATTTCTTCGTAAATACTGCGTTTCCTTTTCTATAATTGAAACTCTGTCAACCTCTTGACCCAAGGCATTATATAACAAAAATTCCATTCCTGTTTTTGGTTCATTCACTTTTATCACTAAAACTTCGGCCGAAGGATTTGGATAAATACTAACGTATTTTGTTTTATAAGATTCAGAATTGAGATTAGAATTTGTTGTTTGAGCTTTTGCAACAACAGCTAAAAATAGTAATCCGATAATAGATAAATAAATTTTCATTTTCATAATACGTTTTTAGTAAAAATAAATGAAAAGAATTAGAAACAAAATCTGTTTTAAGATTGAAATCTGATATTTTGTAAGATATGAGAATTCTCTCAAATCTCAATTAAAATAAGCGATTTGGCAACCTTACTTTTAAATGTTGAAAAAATAAATTGTAGAAAAATTGAAATTATTTTGTTCAATAGCCGCAAAAGATTCTAGTAAACAAGAATTAATATTTAATTCCTGACACACCAATATTTTCTATTGGATGCCAAGTTGTTTTAATTTCTTGCAAATCGGTAATGAAGTAAGGACCCTGTTCTTTTTCGTCACTCCAATCTTTATTCCATGTAAAAACACGTTTCACATTAAGTGATGCGTTTTCGCCAATGGTTTTATTAAAATCTTTTTCAGAATTACAATTGATAATTGCATTCACATCCATGTGAGAAGAAAAATGAGAATGTAATTCTTTGCGACTACCAGTCACAATATTTACAACACCGCCTGGTACATCGCTCGTTGCAATGACTTCAGCAAATGTAATAGAGCATGTTGGTTTACTTTCAGACGCTAACACAATGCAAGTATTTCCACCTGCAATAGCTGGAGCAATCACAGAAACCAATCCTAATAAGGCAGAAGATTCATCTGCTAAAATAGCAACCACTCCCATTGGTTCAGGAACCGAAAAATTAAAATGAGAAGTAGCCACAGGGTTCACGGAGCTAAATAATTGTTGGTATTTATCGCACCATCCAGCATAGTAAACTAAACGATCAATACTTTGCTCAACTTCTTTTTTAGCAGCTATAGGTGTGTAACCTAATTGTTTTAATTCTTCTAAAAATTGTTCTTTACGTCCTTCTAACATTTCTGCTATGCGGTATAAAATTTGCCCACGATTAAATGCTGCACGAGCGCTCCATCCGCTAAACGCGCCGCGCGCAGCAATCACAGCGTTTCTATAATCTTTACGAGAAGATAAACTTACGTTTACAGTCATGTTGTTTTTTAATTTTAAAGGATAATAGCGTCCACTCTCCGTACGAGGAAATTGTCCGCCAATAAATATTTTGTATGTTTTTAAAACTTCTATTCTTTCCATTTCCAATAGGTTGTTTGTTTATTGTTGTTGGTTGTTAGATATTCTCAAACAACCAAAAACTTATTTCTTAAAACTTTAAGTACGGCATTAATCCATGTAAACCACCTTCTCTACCAAAACCACTTTCTTTATATCCACCAAACGGAGAAGTAGGATCAAACTTGTTATAAGTGTTTGCCCAAACCACACCAGCGCGTAATTTAGAAGTCAAGTTAAAAATACGAGAGCCTTTGTCTGTCCAAACACCAGCGCTTAAACCATAAGGAATGTTATTTGCTTTTTCAATTACTTCTTCAATCGTACGGAATGTTTGAATCGCTAGTACTGGTCCAAAAATTTCTTCTTGAGAAATACGGTGTGATTGTGAGGTATTTAAAAATAACGTTGGACGAACAAAGAATCCTTTTTTAGGAATGGAGCAAGAACTTTGATACATCTCAGCTCCATCATTTACACCAATTTTTAAATACTCATTAATTTTATTCAATTGCATTTTAGAGTTAATCGCACCAATGTCTGTATTCTTATCTAACGGATCACCAACAATTAAAGTTTCTAATCTATCTTTTAATTTTTTGATTACTTCTTCGGCTACACTTTCTTGCACAAATAAACGAGAGCCTGCGCAACATACATGACCTTGATTAAAGAAGATACCATTAATAATTCCTTCTACAGCTTGATTAATAGGCGCATCTTCAAAAATAATGTTAGCTGCTTTTCCGCCTAACTCAAGCGTTAATTTTTTATCAGTTCCTGCAATCGCTTTTTGAATCCATTTACCAACGCCTGTACTTCCAGTAAAAGCAATTTTATTAATGTCTTTATGATTAACCATAGAAGCACCCACTGGTCCGTGACCTGTGATAATGTTTACCACACCATCAGGCAATCCGCTTTCTTGAATAATCTCTGCTAATTTTAAAGCAGTTAACGAAGTTGTTTCTGCAGGTTTTAATACAACCGTATTACCAGTTGCTAATGCTGGAGCAATTTTCCAAGCAGCCATTAATAATGGGAAGTTCCAAGGAATCACCTGTCCCGCAACGCCTAATGATTTGGGATTACGATTAGGAAAAGCATATTCTAATTTATCTGCCCAGCCAGCATAGTAAAAGAAATGATTCGCTGCTAATGGCACATCAATATCACGACTTTCGCGAATAGATTTACCGCCATCTAACGTTTCGATTACTGATAACTCACGAGCACGTTCTTGAATTAAACGCGCAATACGGTAAATGTATTTTGCACGTTCTTTTGCTGGCATTTTGCTCCATGTTTTATCATAAGCGGCACGAGCTGATTTTACTGCCGAGTCAACATCTTTATCATTTGCTTCTGCAATGCTCGAAATTTTTTCTTCGGTAGCAGGATTAATAGTGTCGAAATATTTACCAGAATTTGGTTTCACAAATTTACCATTGATAAATAAATCATACTGTTTTTGTAAACGAATATGATCAGTTGCTTCTGGAGACGGAGCATATTTCCAATCGGTAAAGTATTCTAATTTTTTAACTTCTTTTTTTGCCATTGTATTTTGTGTTTAACCGCAAAGGACGCTGAGTGTTTGCAAAGGTCGCAGAGGGATTAATATGTAATTTCTTTTTTCTTTTAAATTTCTCTTTGTGTTCTCTGCGCAAAAACTGTGCGCCCTTTGCGGTTAAGTTTAGTCTACTGAAATATAATCTTTGCTATAATAAACGCCTTTAGCTTCTTTTTCTAATTGTAAAATTAAATCGTTAGCTAAAGAGCTTGCACCAAAACGGAACCACTTATTATCTAACCAAGCATTACCTAAAGTTTCGTGCAGCATCACTAAATATTGCAAAGCGCCTTTTGCTGTGCTTATTCCGCCAGCGGGCTTCATGCCAACTTGTATTCCTGTTTTAAAATAGTAATCTTTAATAGCATCTAACATAACCAATGTAACTGGCATCGTTGCTGCTACACCAATTTTACCAGTAGATGTTTTAATAAAATCTGCGCCAGCATAAATAGCAATATCACTTGCGCGGCGCACATTATCTAATGTAGAAATTTCGCCTGTTTCAAAAATCACTTTTAAACGGGCGTTATATTTATGTGTTAAGTCTTTGATAGCCGCAATTTCATCAAATACAAAACTGTAGTTGCCTTTTAAAAATTCTCCACGGCTAATTACCATATCAATCTCATCAGCGCCGTTATCCAAAGCTAATTTTGTGTCTAACAATTTAATTTGCATGGTTGAATTCCCGCTTGGGAATGCTGTTGATACAGAAGCCACTTTTACTTTGCTGCCTTTTAAAGCTTCTTTAGCTGTTTTGACCATAGTAGGGTATACACATACCGCGGCAGTACTTGGCAAATCTGGTAAAGCTAAATGCGGATGCATGGCTTTGTAGCACATTTGTTTCACTTTTCCTTCAGTATCTTTTCCCTCCAGAGTCGTTAAATCTATCATGTTAAGCGCTAGTTTAAGCGCCTGAACCTTACTTCCTTTTTTAATACTGCGTGTATTAAAACGAGCCACTCTCTCCTCAATTCCAACTTGGTCAATCACGGGGCTTTGTCTAAAATCGTATGTCATGTTAATATTAATTAAAAGCCTATATTATCATCAAAAATAAGATAATTAATTGTAATTTTAAATTCTAAATTCTATTAATCTGACCAATTCCAATAACATATTTTCTAATCAACCTGAGTTGGTTACAAATGCTGATAAAGAGAATTTATTGTCTCATAAAGGTTTAGTGATTTGGATGACCGGTTATTCGGGCTCAGGAAAAACAACTTTAGCGTATGAGCTAGAGAGAAGATTACACGACGAAGGAATTTTAACGAAAGTGTTGGATGGAGATGTATTAAGACAAGGTATTAACAAAGGCCTTGGCTTTACTATGGAGGATAGAACGGAGAATATTAGAAGAACGGCAGAATTAGCTAAGCAGTTGTGTAGTTGTGGAGTGGTGGTAATTTGTAGTTTAATTACTCCAACTAACCAATTGCGACGTTTAGCAGAAAACATTATCGGAGAGCAACATTTTATTTTATATCATATTTCAACACCTATGGATATTTGCGAGCAAAGAGATGTTAAAGGGCATTACGCTAAGGCTCGATCGGGAGAAATAAAAGAATTTACAGGAGTATCTAATCCCTTTGAAGAACCAACCAATGCTATTTATAGTGTTGATACTTCTGAACTTTCTATCGATGAAAGTGTTTTAATGATGTTTGAGGATGTTTTCCCCTTATTAGCTGTTTGATGTTTGCACTCTGCGATAAAATATTAGGTAAGAACATATTAAAACCAAACAGGAAACTGTTTAGTAGCTATACCTTTACTTGTTTTGATGAAATTAAAAATGTGCCAGAAGCAGACTGGGCAAAAGCATTACAAAACATGAATGTGTTTTTGTCACATTCCTACCTAAGTGTTTTACATAAAGAAAAAAACGATCATTTTAGGTTTAGATATGTTATAATTTACAACAGAAAAAACCCTGTTGGCATTGTTTATTTTCAAATTAACGATTTTCCAGCCTCTTTGTTTGGAGAATTAATTGAGAAACAAATTACTGAATTAAAAAGTAAGAGAGCTTCTGTATTTCAGAAATACATTGACCACAACGAAGACGAAACCATTATGCGTTTAGTAACGTGTGGCAATAATTTTATTAGTGGAGAACATGGTTTTTACATTGATGTTAACAGCAAAAAAACTACGTTTAAATTAGTTGAAGGCGTGATTGATTGTGTATCAAGGGCAGAAAAACTGAGGGGAAAAATATCCGCTATTTTAGTAAAAGATTTTTACGAAGAAGGTTTTGGAGATAAAGATTGCTGGTATTGCACGCGATTTAAACATTTTAATGTAGAACCCAACATGATTATTGATTTGCCAAAAGGTGTATCAAATTTAACGGACTATATTAATTGTTTTTCGAAAAAATACAGAAATCGTGCAAAAGGAATTTTAAAAGCTAGCGCATCCTTAACTAAAAAAAGGTTATCAAAAGAAGAAGTGTCTTTTTATAAAGACACGATGCATGGTTTATACACTCAAGTATTTAATCAGGCTAAATTTAAATTAGCGCATTTATCGTCTAATTATTTTGAAGATGTTGTGAAAGCTAATACAAATTCATTTTATGTAGATGCTTGGTTTTTGGAAGACAAAATGCTATCCTTTGCTTGTGGTTTTTGTTTAGAAAATGAAGTAGAAGCCCATTATATTGGCTTTGATTATGCTCATAACAAAGAGTTTGAGTTGTATCAAACCATTTTATACAGCTTTATTGAGCAAGCGATTTTAATGCAAAAAACAAAAATTAATTTAGGTCGCACAGCCTCCGAAATTAAAACAACAGTAGGGGCAAAACCTCATGAGTTGTTGTGTTATATTAAACCACAAAACACAGTTTCAAAACTTATTTTAAAACCCTTTATGCAGTTTTTGCAGCCTACCGAATGGATTCCAAGAAACCCTTTTAAAGAGGAATAAAAAAACCCGCTTTTAGCGGGTTTTGTTTTTATAAAACAATTGTTTAATCATCTGTTGGCTCTGGAGCTTTTTTAGCAGCTGCCTTTTTAGCTTTAATTTTTTTAGGCCAAAGTACATTAATCATTTCGTTGTGAACGGTAAGCATTGTTTCACTGATGCCGTTGATAATATCAATGTCTTTATTGTCAAAGTCTTTTTTCCAAGTACGAGTTACTTCTTCTTCCGTATTATCTTCTTTAATAATATAAAACTTCACTAATTTTTTCTTTCTCACTTCAGCTTTTCCGCTCCAGCAATTTGCTTTAGCTCCTACTCGAGAAGTAATGATCACATCATTATAAATACCATCTTCAACCTCATCTGCACCACGTTGTTCAAATTTAATCGACCATTTATTGTAACAGTTTAACTCTCTTGGTTCATCTGTTTGCGCTTGAACTTGAATAGCCGTTGTACTTATTGTAAATGCTAAAAGTAATTTTTTAATCATTGTGCTTTGGTTTAGAGTTATAAATATATACTTTCTGTGGTGTAAAGGCAAATAATTTTACTGCAATAATAAAAATAAAATTAATATTATCTCCTATAAAAATATATATAATATATTTTTAATAGCTCAAAAACCCCTTTGATAAACAAAATGCTACAAATCGTAGCAAATACCTGCTTCTTTTTATTGTTATTTTGCAAAAAATATTTAACATGTTAGTCAAAACATTTGGGAGTGCCGTTCACGGAATCAATGCCACAACAGTAACAGTAGAGGTGCACATTGGACAAGGGATAAATTTTTATTTGGTAGGCTTACCCGATAGTGCTGTTAAGGAAAGTCATCAGCGTATTGATGCCGCTTTAAAAAACAATGGATTAAAAATTCCTGGTAAACAAATTACCATTAATATGGCGCCAGCTGATATTCGAAAGGAAGGTTCGGCTTATGACTTAACAATTGCAGTGGGAATTTTAGCAGCTGCCGAAGAAATTAAAGCGGATGAAATATCAAAGTACATTATTATGGGAGAATTATCGCTGAATGGAGAATTGCGCCCAATTAAAGGAACTCTACCTATTGCTATTAAAGCCAAGCAAGAAGGATTTAAAGGCATTATATTGCCTGATGCTAATGCTAAAGAAGCAGCAGTTGTTGATGGATTAGAGGTTTATGGGGTTTCTACAATTCGTCAAGTGATTGATTTTTTTAATGAAACAAGCACTTTAGAAAGAACAACGATTGATATAGAACAAGAATTTTTAACGCGTTTAGATGAAATTGAATTTGATTTTAACGACGTGAAAGGACAAGAAAACATTAAGAGAGCATTAGAAATTGCTGCTTCTGGCGGGCATAATGTAATTTTAATAGGACCCCCGGGAGCTGGTAAAACGATGTTAAGTAAGCGCATGCCATCTATTTTACCACCTTTAACATTAGATGAAGCATTAGAAACTACTAAAATTCATAGTGTTGCAGGCAGAACATCTAAAACAATGGGATTAGTGACTAAACGTCCTTTCAGAAGTCCACATCACACAATTTCTGATGTGGCTTTAGTTGGCGGTGGAATGAACGCCCAACCTGGAGAAATATCACTTGCACATAATGGGGTTTTGTTTTTGGATGAATTGCCAGAGTTTAAACGTACTGTTTTAGAAGTCATGCGTCAACCTTTAGAAGATAGAATAGTCACTATTTCTCGAGCAAGATTTAGTGTGGAGTACCCAGCAAGCTTTATGCTAATGGCTAGTATGAACCCTTGTCCTTGCGGATATTACAATCATCCTGAAAAAGATTGCGTTTGTGCGCCAGGCGTTGTACAAAAGTATTTGAATAAAATTTCAGGGCCATTATTAGATAGAATTGATTTGCATGTGGAGGTAACGCCTGTTCCATTCAGCGAATTAAGTAAAGCACAAAGTGCCGAAAGTAGTAAAGACATCAGAGAAAGAGTAATTAAAGCACGTCTTTTGCAAACAGAACGTTATAAAACATCGGATGGTATTTACTGTAATGCACAAATGCGAACCAAAGATTTGCGAACATATTGTAACTTGGACGAAGCAAGTAGCAGCTTATTAAAAACAGCCATGGAACGACTAGGTTTGTCGGCAAGGGCATACGATCGCATTTTAAAAGTAGCCCGTACCATTGCCGATTTAGACGCCTCATTAAATATTCAAACAAATCATATTGCAGAGGCTATTCAATACCGTAGCTTAGATAGAGAAGGTTGGGCCGGGTAGTTTTAAATAGATTAGTTCTAAATCTTGATTTTTGTCAGCAATTTTAAACAAAAATCATTTAGCTTTGTTACTGGATAAAAAGTAATAATGCCAACTCAATACGCGATAAAAGATTTAGAAAGACTTTCGGGAATAAAGGCTCATACATTACGTATTTGGGAACAACGTTACGGTATTTTAAAACCTGAACGTACTGATACCAACATTAGATATTATACTGCGCAAGACTTAAAACGCATCTTAAATATTTCTTTATTAAATAATAACGGGTTTAAGATTTCAAAAATTGCTCTGTTGCCAGATGAAGAAATCATTAAACAAGCGCAATCTATTTTAAACAACTATTCAAAAGAGAGCGACCAAATTGATAATTTGGTGATGTGTATGATGGAAATGAATGAAGCTAAATTTGAAAAAATTGTTTCCAATTGCATCATTCACTTTGGTTTTGAAAGTACGATTGAAAAAATTGTGTTTCCTTTTATGCGTCAAATAGGAAATATGTGGCAAGTAGGAATGATTAATCCAGCACAAGAGCATTTTATTTCGCACTTAGTTCGCCAAAAAATAATTGTGGGTATCGATGGCTTATTTCCAGAGCCTTTAGCTAATCCTAAAACTTTTTTATTATTTCTTCCTTCTAACGAATTACATGAACTAGGATTATTGTATTGCAACTTTTTAGTAAAATCTAAAGGTCACAAATGTTTGTATTTAGGGCAGTCTGTTCCTTTCGACGACCTAGTATCGGTAACAGATGTGGTTCCTCCAGACGTGATCGTTACAACTTTTACGAATCATTTAGAGGGCATTTCCGTTCAGGATTATATTAATAATTTATCAAAATCGTTTCCAAATAGCCAAATTATGGTATCTGGACGTGTATTTTTTGACCCAAATGAAAGCATAGAGCTCCCAAAAAATGTTATTTTGTTCCAATCGCACGAACAATTTAAAAATGTGCTACATAGTGTTAACTTTGCATTTAATGCATATAAACCTAATTAAACTATTTATTGTTTCGTGTTTACTTTTTTCGTGCAAACCTGCTAACGAAATGGACGAAACTATTCCATCATCTATTTTGAATGAGGAACAAATGATTATTATATTAACCGATGCTTATCTAGCAGAGGGTGCTTCAGGCATTAACGTGAAAGCTGTTCCTGGAGAAAAATTTGATTCAACATATTTGTTTAATCCTTTAAAGGATAATAACATTGATAAAATTCAGTTTGATTCGTCAATGGCTTATTATACAAAGCATCCAAAGAAACTAAAAAGCATTTATGATAAAGTGCTAGATAAACTAAGCGTTATACAAGCTAAAGGAAAATTAGATTAATTTTTTTTATGTCGACAATAGATAACATAAAACAATTAGCGCATCAATATTTTGATGAGGTCATTTCTTTTAGAAGACACTTACATCAACATCCTGAATTATCGTTTCAAGAATTTAAAACGTCTGAATACGTGTGTTCAATTCTAGATAAACATCATATTTCATATACCAAGGGAATCTTAGAAACAGGAATTGTTGCGATCATTGAAGGAAAAAATCCATCAAAAAAAACAATATTACTGCGTGCCGATTTAGATGCTCTACCTATCGAAGAACAAAACAAAGTAGAGTACAAATCTCAAAATATAGGAGTTATGCATGCGTGTGGACATGATGTGCACACGGCTTCTGTTTTAGGAACAGCTATTATTTTAAATCAATTAAAAAATGAGTTTGAAGGAACCATAAAAATTATGTTTCAACCAGGTGAAGAAGTTTTACCTGGAGGCTCATCATTAATGATTAAAGAAGGTGTTTTGCAAAATCCTAAAGTAGATTTTGCTATAGCACAACATGTGTTTCCGAGCATGGAGGTTGGTAAAGTTGGGTTTAGAGAAGGGATGTATATGGCTAGTACAGACGAGTTACATATGACCATCACTGGCAAAGGCGGACATGCTGCGATGGCAGGTGATTACAATAATCCATTAGTAGTTGCCGCTCACATTATAACAGAAATTGAAAAACAATTCCCTTTTACAATTGATAAAGAAGGTGTTGCCAGAAACACACAAAATAATATTCCAACAGTGATTGCTTTTGGAAAAATTGAAGGAAAAGGTGCTACGAATGTTATTCCCGAATCTGTTTATTTAGCGGGAACGTTTCGCACAATGGATGAGGCATGGAGAAAGGAAGTGAAGTTGAAAATCACAGAAATTATAAATTCTGTTACAACTAAATATAATACCAAGGCCGATATTAATATTATGGACGGTTATCCATTTTTAACGAATGACGTTGAGGTAACTAAACATTGTAAACAAGCAGCGATAGAATATTTAGGAAAAGAAAACGTAGAGGATTTACCACTACGTATGACCGCCGAAGACTTTGCGTATATCTCTCAAGAAGTGCCAAGTTGTTTTTTTAGATTAGGAACAGGAAATATATCAAAAGGTATTACATCCGGCGTTCACACCTCTACTTTTGATATTGATGAAAAAGCTTTAGAGATTTCGACAGGATTAATGGCTTGGATGGTAATGTGTAAACATTAAATATAATTGCCTGTGTTTTTTAAATATAACACAGGCAATTAGTTTGTGATTCATTTCTAATTATTTGCCAAACATTATGCAAACCATTTTTGTCGTAATACTAGTTTTATTAATGCAATTACACCAGTTACTAAAAGCGCAATTGGCCAAAGCTTCACAAAAAATAAAATAATTTCACCAAAAATAGTAGCACCATCACTAAGTGATGTTAAGAATTTGGAGCCAAAGTTTGGTGTATATGGTTCAGCTGGCAAAGTGTATGCGTAAGCTTCTTTTTTGGTAGTTTCTTTTTGGTAAATATTAATCAAAACGGTGCTATATGAAACGTCGTGAGCCAATTCCATGGTGTTTATTTTGGTATTATCGGCCCATTCTTGTTTTACTAATAAATCGTTTTCAGCTTCTGCCATTTGATCTAATTTTTTACCCTTCACATCAATGGTTTTTTCTACACGTTTCTTATGATTTACAAATCTATTTTCAGACAATTTAGCCGCTTGAAAATTTTTAGTAACGTCTTCTGCTTTTATTTTTCTGTAATCTAAGTAATCTATTAGTGCTGATATTTCGGTTAATGTTTTATCAAGCTCTGTATTAGGAATCCTTAAAATGATATTGTTATGAACTTTGTAATTGATTATGTCTAACATACTGTCTTTACTAACCCTAGTAGACGTTTTATAACTCACATCACTTTCTAATACGGATGAAGTAACATAACCACGATGTTCATTGACAATACGCTCAATATCAAACGTAGCCGTTTTTACATCTTTTACTTTGAACGACAAATCAGCGGTTCGTACAAAGGTTCTATTGCTATCGGCTTTTAGTAATGGCTGCTTAATATTTTGAATAACCGTAGAAACCGAATCAGCAAAAACTTTAGCCGTTTCTTCATTATTAGACATGTCTTCTCTTGAAGCTCCGCAAGAAAATAAAGTAATAGTAGCAAGTAAAACTATACCTGATAGCTTTAACGAATTGGAAGTGATGTTTTTCATAGGTTGTGGATTTTATTATTGATGCCACAACTCGTGTTTTAGTAACCGAAGTAATTTGTTAAGTTAGGTTAAAACAAAAAAGCCGCTACGATATCGCAACGGCTTTTCATTTAAAATCTCAAAAATTATTTTGATTCGTATTTTTTATAATCTGCAGGGATAGATAATTTAGACGCATCTATTCCACCTTTAGTCATTTTAGATACTTCTAATTTACTAATTGTTTTTCCGTCAGAAATTGATTTTTCTTCAGACAATAAAGGCATAGATCCTTTTGGTAAATCTTTAATTTGATTAAAGTAAACACTTTGTTTGTCTTTTCTATTCCAAGCTTTTACCATTGGCGCAAAGAAATCATATTTACCAGAAACCATCCAGTAAGTAATTACTGTATTTTCTTCTGTATTTTTTACAATGTATTCAGTACATTTTTGTCCTTGAACCATTTTTGTATTTGTTCCTTTTGAAGAAACGCAAGTTCCTTTAATCATAGGAGCTGTTTCGCTTTTATGTTCTCCCCACATTTTACGAACTGGGTTCACATATTTTATTTCGTTTGTGCTGATGTCAAAAATAAAACTCCCTTCAACCTTACCAGATTTACGACCAATTTGATCTAATTTTACAGTATTACCTTTTACGTAGTAAATGTTAGTGGTTGTATCCTTAGCTGTTTCCATCTTAAATTCGATACTTCCCTCGTAAGACTGAGCAACTGCCATTACTGATAATGTAAGACTTGCTACTAATAATTTAATTTTATTCATTTAATTTGTGGTTTAAATTTTACACTAAAATAATATAATTTAGTTACAAATAAAAATTATGCCAAATAATACGCAAAAAGGAAACGAAGGGGAGGAAATTGCAGTTGAATTTCTGGTTAAAAACGGGTATCACATACTAGAAAAAAACTGGAGGCATATACATCTTGAAATTGACATTATTGCCAGTATTAACAACACTTTAGTGATTGTGGAGGTAAAACTAAGAGCCAATGATTTTTTTGGAAAACCAGAAGAATTTGTCACTAAATCAAAGCAAAAAAAGCTGATAAAAGCAGCCGATTTTTATATTAAAGAAAATAACATTTTTTGGGAAACAAGGTTCGATATCATCTCCATTATTCAAAACCCTCATGAATTAAAAATTGAACATATCGAAAGCGCATTTTATCCTACTTTATAGCCCGGCTTTATGAGTAATGCTTACACCTCCTAAAGTAAGAGCATAAGTCGATTCGCTTTTGCGCTCCTCTTCATTACCATTTACAGATTTAACGCCAGCATGATTTAAATTTTTTAGAGCTCGGCTTGCTGCTGCCCAAATTCCAGTTTTCTTTTTTTCTGAGGTCGCCACTGCAACGTCTTCATCATTTTCGGTAATAACTTGAACAATGGTGTTATTTGATGATTGTTCTTCTTTAGTTGTTTGTAATGCAATACGAGGCTCCTCAACATGGTTAGCGATTATTGGAGGCGATTGTTTACTGCTATCTTTTTCAATTGGGGTTTCCGTTTTGTTATGTGTTAATTGGTTTGCCAAATGGTTAGAACGCTGTTTAATAATATTATTCTGTGCTTTAGTAATATCCTCTGTTTCGTTATTAGGATTAGTTATAGCAATCGTATTTTGTAAAACAGGGTCTTTCTTATTATTTAATACTTCTGTATTTTCTTTACTAGCGATAGTTGTGTGAGTTGTGTTTTCTGATGGCCAAAGAAAAAATAGGCCTATTAAAAACAATACACAAGCTGCAGCGGCATAACGAATTACTGAAAAATCGAACCAAATAACTTTAGGTTTACGCTTCAAATCTTTTTTATTTTTATAAATAATAGATGAATCAACTACAGCAATTGTTTTTTTAAATAGAGCTAATTCGTTTGATAGTGAAGGATTAACAGAGCAACTTTTTTCTAATTCTATTTTTTCATTTTCAGGTAACTGATTTTCAATGTATGCTATGAATTGTGTTTCAGAAATTAAATCTCCTTCTGTTTTCTTTAAACTTGATTTATTTGAATAGGTAATAGCTTCTTCATCTATAGCTATGAGCGAAAGCTCCGATAAATTAATATCTATTTCTGGATGTTGAATTAAAAACAATTCCAACTCCATTTGAAGTTCATGTGTTAAATTTCCTTCCGAAAAATCTAACAAATACGCTTCATAATTATGTATATTAATTTGCCCCATTAAATCACTACTTCTAATTTTCCTATGTAATTTTTTAGAAAAGCCCTCGCTCTAAAAATGTATACTTTTACTTGACTTTCTGTTAAATTGGTAATTTTTCCAATTTCTGCATAGTCATAACCCTCATAATCTCTTAGCAAAACAACACTTTTTTGTATTTCTGGTAATTTGTCTAAAGCCATGTTTAATACAGCCTTAATATCAGAATAATGTTTCTCGTGCTTTAAGCTGCTTTCGATCGCTTCGGTATAATCACCTTGTTTTTTAGCCTTTCGGGTATAATCCACTAATGTGTGATGAGCTGCCGTGAACATGTACGATTTTGCATTTGTGCTTTCTATATCGTTTACTTTACGCCATACTTTTTCATATGTGTCTTGCACAATATCCTTAGCTACATCTTCATCTTTTATATGCTTTAAAATAAAGCGATATAAAGAATCAGAGTAACTATCTACACATTGATTATATTCTGCTACTGTCAAGTTTAATTATACATAAGACGCCTTAGAACGGGATAAAGTTACAGGGGCTATAAAAACAAAACCCTCTGATTATCAGAGGGTTTGAATTTTTTTAAGAAACTAACTTAATTTTTTGGCCTAATAATAACTGTGGATTTTTCTTTAAACCATTTATTTCGATCAACTTATCTATACTAATACCATATTTTTTTGAAATACCGTATAAAGTTTCTCCTTTTTTCACTTTATGAATTTTCACTTCGCTAGTGGAGTTGTCAGCTAATTTAGTAGTAGAATCTGGATTTACTTTGGCAGCAATGTTAGTTTGTGGATCTTTAGGAGCATCTGATTTTGCAACATTTGAAGCTGGAGTAGCAACATCTTGTTTCACATATACTACTAATTTTTTACCAGCTCTTATTCCTTTTTTACCAATGTAATTCCACGATTTTAAATCGGCCACAGTAACCCCATATTTGCGGGCTATTGTGCTTAATTTTTCACCATTTCTTACGGTATGTGTTTTTTGAACTTCTTTTACAGCCATTGAACTTTCAGAAGCAACTAGTTTTTGTGATTTGATGGCCGCATAAATTTCTGTTTCGTTTGATAAAAACGTGCCAATTTTAGCTTTTGGAAGTGTTAAACAATTTCCACCTGCGGGAATTTCACTTTTACGGTATTGAGGGTTAAAATAGGTTATTTCTTCAACCGAAATGTCTAATGCAGCCGAAATTTGACCAAAAGTCATAGATTCTTTTACAACCGCTGTATCTACTTCAAAATAAGTTTTACGCGGAGTAGAGGCATAAATATTATGTTCAGTAGGATAATTCATCACATAGTTAGCAGCAATAAAGGCTGGTACATAAGATTGAGTTTCTAAAGGTAAATATGGGCGAATTTCCCAATATGTTTTTTTACCACCACTACGACGAATGGCTTTGCTAATTGTTCCTGGACCAGCATTATAAGCAGCTAAAACCATTTGCCAATCACCAAACATACCGTATAAGCTTTTTAGGTATTCAGCAGCTGCTTCTGTTGCTTTGTAAACGTCAGAGCGCTCATCAATGTAAGAGTTTACGTTTAATCCGTACATTTTACCTGTGGGATACATAAATTGCCATAAACCAGTAGCTCCACATCTTGAACGAGCGTTTGGATTTAACGCAGATTCAATAACAGCTAAATGCTTTAATTCTAAAGGAATATTGTGTTTATCAAACACTTCTTCAAACATTGGGTAATATAATTGAGATAGACCCATCACGCGACTTACTAATTCGCGCTTACGAACAGCATATAATTCAATAAATCCCTTTACATGAGGGTTGTACACCAAATCAAAAGGAGAATTAGCATCTAATTTTGCTAAACGACTCTCGTAAACGAAATCTTCGAAGCGAGGAACGCTATCAACAGTATATTTATACTTGTTTACCTTTGGGTAAACAGGTTTAGACAAAGCCTTTTCAAGCACTTTTTGATTTGCCAAACTATCAAGCATTGCTGCAACTGGGTTATCAGTTATGGTAAGTGTGTTTTGAGCAAACAAACTACCTGTAGTCAAAGCAGACACGAATAGCGCCCTGTGGAATGTATGTCTTAATGTTGTGAGCATCGTGTTTAGTTTATTACTGTAACGTGATAATTTACAAAACGTTACAAAAATTAGTAATTCTTATACACAAGTATAAAAAATATATTTAATAAACAAAAGTTAAAGTACTTTAATTTTTAACTTTACGCTGTGAAAAACAAGGACGAAGAACCAAAAGAATATTTTGAACGTAATATTTTACTAGTAATTATAGTGACTGCCGCAGCCTTAGGGCTTGATTGGTTGGCCATACACATGTTAATAGATGTCAATCCGTGGGGCTCTGCCGTTGGAATACCTGGGTTAACCTTAACCCTGCAAGCCTTATGGCTCATTGTTCATCCATATGCAGTGGTTTACGAAGATAGATTTGAAATCAAACAAACCTTACTTTACAATAAAGAATTTTATTATTTAGATGCCAAAGCAATAGACGGCAAATCAAATATATCTTTAAAATTAGTATATAACGATGGTGATACAGATCGTTTGCCATTGCTAGGAATGAGACCATCTCATAAGCAAAAATTTAGAGATAAGTTGAGTGAAAAAATAACTGAAAGCATGACAAACAGAGATTTCTAAACGAAAACACACGCCTCATGAAAAATAAAAAACTTCTTTTTTTTGTCATTTTATTATTACCCGCTTTATTTAAAATTATATTAGAATTTACGACCATAAACTCCCGAAAACTTCCATATTATGGGCCTAAAGTAGCAATAGGAACAGATACGGTATACTATAAAGTTGCGTCTAAATTTAAAACGCTGCCAACTAAAAACGATACGATTCAAACATTAAAATCATTTGAATTAGATACGGTTTCTTATCCACTTTACGCTATCTGTTTTATTAAACAGAGCTATAAAAAAGATAATTATCGTTTAGCTGGCTTAAGCGAGTATGTGCAGTATAAAAAAGATAAAATAAAATTAATTCCTTTTATTATTGTTACACCATGCAGCGGACCAAACGACTCGACTAGCTTAAAAGAAATGGAAAAACTATCAATTGGTAGTAAAAATATTTCAAGTTTATACTGGAATACATCTTCATTTGATAGTTTAAATTTATCTTACTTTATTCAAAAGCCAATTTATATTGATTATAGTTTTTTTGTATTAGTAGATAAAAACAGACATATAAGAGGATACTACGATGCACGATATGTATCGGAAATAAAAAGATTAACCGAAGAGTATCAGCATTTAAGATTAAAAGAAGAAAAAGAGCAAATGCTTAAAACTAATAAAATTGAAAGTAAATAATGTTCGAATATAATATTCCAACAAAGCATAATTAAAATGAAAATTTATTTAAATACTTTACTACTTGCCGTGTTATGTTTTGGCTGTGAACCAAAACAAGAAACCAAAAAATTGTTATTACCTGTTATTGGAGAAAAAAAATTGGCGGGTGTTGATGGCAAAGACACTATATACCATACCGTACAACCTTTTTCGTTTATTAATCAATATCACGATACGGTAAATGAAAAGACGATAGAAAACAAAATTTATGTAGCTGATTTCTTTTTTGCTACTTGCCAAAGTATCTGTCCTAAAATGAGTTCGCAATTAGTGCACGTTCAAAACGCTTTTAAAGCCGACAATCAAGTATTAATTTTATCTCACACGGTAAATCCATCCAACGATTCAGTAGAAGTTTTAAATGGCTACGCTCAAACGTATGGTGCTACAAAAAACAAATGGCATTTACTTACCGGAAATAAGAAAGCAATTTACGATATGGCAAGATATAGTTATTTAGTAAATGCGCTAGAAGACGATGGCACTGCCGAAGGATTTTTACATAGCGAGTTATTTGTATTAGTGGACGCTCAAAAACGTATTCGCGGTATGTACGATGGCACTGATAGTGTAGCGGTATTAAAATTAATTTCAGATATTAAACTATTGAAACAAGAATAACACATGAAATGGTTTGGAGTCATCGTTTGTTTTTTAGTTGCACTCAACATGCGCTCTAATCAAACTGTTTCTATTTATTATTTAGACAGTGCTTCAACCGTTATTTATTCTGAGCAATTATCTGTTCAAGATAAACAACCAAATCCCATCTTTCAGTTATTTCGCAAAAAACAGAAACTTAATAAAAAAATTACAGCCGCAGTTTTGGCATTTCCTTTTCCGTTTGGAATGGTGGGACTTCATCGAATTTACTTAGGAACCAAGCCTTATGTGCCAGTTGCTTATATTGCCAGCTTGGGCGGTGTATTTGGCATTTTACCTCTGATAGATTTTTTTGCCATTACTTGCGACAAAAACTTTGACCAATATAAAAATAATGGAAAAGTGTTTATGTGGGTAAAAGAGTAACTACTCTTCTTCAAATTTATAAGAATACTTTCTCCATTTTTCAATCACCTGTTGCATATCGTCAGGAATTTCGCTATCAAAAAATATCGGCTCTTTTGTTATAGGATGTGTAATGCCTAATGTTTTAGCATGTAGGGCATGACGAGGTAAAATTTCGAAACAATTTTCGATAAACTGTTTGTATTTATTACTCGATAAACCTTTTAAAATTCGATCGCCACCATATTCATTATCATTAAATAATGGATGACCTAAATGCCTCATGTGTATTCGAATTTGATGTGTACGACCTGTTTCTAGTTTACATTCCACAACGGTTACATATCCAAATCGTTCTAATACTTTGTAATGTGTGATGGCATGTTTACCATGATTGCTATCAGGAAAGCAAGCCATTACTTTTCTGTTTTTTAAATCACGCGCTACGTTACAGGTAATTGTTCCTGCATCTTCTTTCACATCTCCCCAAACAATAGCCACATATTTTCTATCTAAGTTTCTATCAAAAAAATCTTTAGCTAAACGCGTCATGGCTAACTCGGTTTTAGCAATGATAATAATACCTGATGTATTTTTATCAATACGATGAACCAACCCTGGTCGTTCAATGGTTAAATTATCTGATATTTTTTGAGTGGAAGTTGGTAAATTTTTAAAACGATAGGCTAAGGCATTTACTAAAGTGCCCGTGTAGTGGCCATAAGCGGGATGCACAACCATGCCTGGTTCTTTATTTACAACACACACATAATCATCTTCATAAACCACATTAATCGGAATATCTTCAGCTAAAACTTCTACATCGCGAGGCGGGGTTGTCATTAAAATAGAAATCTCATCCAGAGGTTTTATTTTATAACTCGATTTAACCGGCTTGCCATTTACTAAAATACATTCGGCATCGCAGGCTTGTTGCAATTTTGTACGTGTGGCGTTTTGAATACGAATCATTAAAAATTTATCGATTCGCATCATCACTTGGCCTTTTTCAACCTTTATGTTATGGTGTTCGTAAAGTTCTTTTTCTTCTTCACCAGATTCAACTTCTTCTATATCGTCCGTCATGTTATTTAGAGATGATTAGCTTTTGTGAGCTAACGTTTAGGCTATTGCCTTTTAAGTGAATAAAATATAAGCCATT
>Ga0208755_100086_pt1 | contig 55408 bp, 43 predicted proteins | sample LakWasMet57_HOW8_2_FD_183891 | JGI IMG/M metagenome (GOLD analysis project Ga0208755, IMG submission 183891) | Freshwater sediment methanotrophic microbial communities from Lake Washington under simulated oxygen tension - Sediment Metagenome... | ecosystem: Environmental > Aquatic > Freshwater >... | reverse complement strand
GCGCTCGAGTCGCTGACCTGCAGGGTCGCGTTGCCTTCGTGGTCGATGGCGTTGCTGGAGCAGTTGGTGAAGGTGACGCCGGTGACGTTGACGCTGCCCATGCCGCCCGAGCCGAAGTTGGAGGTGCGGATGCCGTAGGTCGACGTCGAGATGCTCGAGTTGGAGAGGGTGAGCGAGGTGGTGGTGCCGGTGCCTCCGACCTGCACCCGAATGCCGCCCTGCGTTTCGTCGAGGGTGAGGTAGCCGATGGTCGCAGTGCCGCCGGGGCGGATGTCGATGCCGCCCCACGCTCCGGCGCCATTGCCCGCGCCGGTGATGGTCACGCCACCCCCGCTGACGCCCGCGATGTTGAGGGTGCCGAGCACGATGATCTCGGACTTGGTGGCGTACTCGCCGCCGCCGATGGAGTCATTGACCGCCGCGGTGATCACCGTGCCGGGCTGAATGAGCAGCGTTCCGTCGGGCGGCACCGTGACGTCACCGACCAGGCTGACGTTCCCGGCCCACGTGGTCGTGCCAGATGGCAGGAGTCCCGAGACCTGAGCGGACGCGACGGTGCTGAGCAGCAGGGAAAAAATGAGCGCGGAACGGAACATGGCGCGCCTCTAACCCACGATGCCGGCCTCCTGTGCAACTGGCGTGCTGCACCCCGGTTTGAGAAGAGGCCCCCATGTCGGTTCTCCTCCTGATCCTCGCTGCTTCGCCGCTCACCACCGTCGCCGAGCAGTCGGCCTGGACGAAGACGGGGCGCTACGCGGAGGTCGAGCGGCTGTGCGCCGAGTTCCCCAGAGCGTTCCCCGGCAAGGTGAAGTGTGAGCGCTTCGGGACGACCCCGCAGGGCCGGCCGATGCTGGCCCTGATCGCCTCCGCCGACGGCACCTTCGGCCCCTCGAAGAAGCGCCCGGTGGTGCTGATGCAGGGCGGCATTCACGCCGGGGAGATCGACGGCAAGGACGCGGGCTTCTGGCTCCTGCGCGAAGTCCTCGAGGGCCGCGTCGCGAAGGACGCGCTGAAGAAGGTCACGCTCGTCTTCGTGCCGGTCTTCAACGTCGACGGCCACGAGCGCTTCGGCCCCAACCAGCGGCCCAACCAGCGTGGCCCCGAAGAGATGGGCTGGCGCGTCACTTCACAGAACCTCAACTTGAATCGCGACTACATGAAGGCCGACGCGCCGGAGATGGTGGCGATGCTGGGGCTGCTCCACCGCTTCGAGCCGGTGATGTACGTCGACCTCCACGTCACCGACGGCGCGAAGTTCCAGCACGACGTGTCGGTCTGCTTCGAGCCCCGCCGTCTGGGGCCCGAGTCGATGCAGGCCTTCGGTCGCACGCTGCGCGCCTCGTTGTTCCAGAAGCTCGAGGCGCAGGGCCACCTGCCGGTCGACTTCTACCCCGCGTTCGACGACGCCGACGATCCCCAGAGCGGCTTCTCGAACGGCTGGCCGCCGCCGCGCTTCGGCAACGCGTACTGGGCGCTGCACCACCGCTTCGGCGTGCTGGTCGAGACGCACTCGTGGAAGCCGTACGCGGTGCGGGTGAAGGCCACCTTCGACGTGTGCGCCGGGCTGCTCGAAGAGGCCGCGCTCCACGGCGCCGAGTGGCTGGCCGCCGCGCAGGTGGCTGACGCCGCGCCGCTGGCCGGTCGCGAGGTGGTGCTGATGCAGGAGTCCACCAGGGCGTCCGAGCCCTTCGCCTTCCAGGGCTACGAGTACACGCGCACCCGCAGCGAGATCAGCGGCAAGTTCTGGGTGCAGTACGACGAGAGCAAGCCGCAGGTGTGGATGGTGCCGCTGCGCGACGAGCTGCAGCGCGCGCTCACCGTCACCGCTCCGAAGGCGGGCTACGTGATCCCCGTCTCGCACGCCGCGCTGCTCGGGCCTCGGCTGCAGGCGCATGGACTCCAGTTCACCGTGCTGCGCCAGCCGCGCCCCGAGTTCGCCGTGGAGCGCATGCGCGTGGACAAGAAGTTCCGCGCCGGCTCGTACGAAGGGCGGCTGACGGTGCAGGCGAAGGGCACGTGGGCCGCGGCGACCGAAGATCTCCCGGCGGGCTCGCTCTATGTGCCCATCGCGCAGCCGCACGCCGAGGTGGTGCTGCACCTGCTCGAGCCCAGCGCCCCCGACTCGTTCCTCGCGTGGGGCTTCTTCAACGCCCACCTCGAGCAGAAGGAGTACCTCGAGGACTACCTGACCGAGGCGTACGCGCGCGAGCTGCTGAAGGACCCCGCGGTGAAGGCGGCCTTCGACGAGAAGCTCAAAGACCCGGCGTTCGCCAAAGATCCCGACGCGCGCCTCGGCTTCTTCGCCCAGCGGCACCCGACGGCCGACGCGCGGCTCGACGTGGTGCCGGTGTACCGCGTCGACGTCAGCCCAGCTGGGAACTGATGAAGAACTGGTAGTTCGCCTCGAGGCCACCGTCGACGTTGATGGTGGTGCCGTTGACGTAGCGCGACTCGGGCAGACAGACCCACTCGATGGCCTCGGCGATCTCGTCGGCCTTGGCGATGTGGCCCACCGGCACCATCGCCTCGAGCTGCTTCTCCATCTTCGCCCACTGCGCCTCGCCTACGTAGAAGCGCGACGACTCGGTGTCGATGTAGCCGGGGTTGACCGCGTTGACGCGAATGCCGTCGCCGGCCAGCTCGCAGGCGAGGTACTTCACGAGGATCTCCATCGCCCCCTTCATCGCGCCCAGCAGGCCGTGGAAGGGCAGGGCGATGCGCGAGTCCATGCCCGACACCATCACGATGCGCGCGCCGCGGCCGGTCATCAGCGGCTGCGCGAGCTGTGCCCCGTAGAGGAAGCTCTTCACCGTGACGTTGAAGGTCTTGTCCATCTGGTGGAGCTTGGTGTCCATCAGCGGCGCGAACTTGGTCGACGCGGCGTTGGCCACGAAGACGTCGAGGCGGCCGAAGTCGGCCTTGATGCGCTCGAACACCGGCCCGAGGCTCTCGGGCTCGAGCTGATCGGCCACCACCGTCACGCACTTGCGGCCCAGCGCGGTGACTTCCTGCTCGAGCGCGGCGGCCGCTTCGGCGTCGCGCCGGTAGGTGGACACGATGTCGTAGCCGCGCCGGGCGAGGCGAAGGCTCAGGGCCTTGCCAACGCCACGGCTGCCGCCGGTGATGAGCGCCACGGGGGTCGTCATGGGGCAGGCGAGTTAGCAGATGAAGTGTGAAAGAGTCTCACCCCATGGCTGAGGTTGACTGGCAGCAGCTCTTCGACGCCGCCGAGCGGGCACGGCAGCGCGCACACGCGCCGTACTCGAAGTTCCAGGTGGGGGCGGCGATCCTCACCGATGACGGCTCGATCGTCGCGGGGTGCAACGTCGAGAACGCGAGCTACGGCTTGACGGTGTGCGCCGAGCGCAACGCCATCGGCGCGATGGCGCTCGCTCAGCGCAAGCCGGTGGCGGTGGCGATCGTCGTCGACTCGCGTGAGCCCACCCCGCCGTGCGGCATGTGCCGGCAGGTGCTCGCAGAGTTCGGCACGCCCGGGTTGCCCGTCGCCTCGCGCACGCTCTCGAAGGTCGAAGCGCGGTGGACGCTGGGCGAGCTGCTGCCCCACGCCTTCACGCGGTCATTTCTGTAATCGCGGCGACGACGATGGTGTCGAGCGTCTCGGCCAGCCGGTCGAGATCGATCGGCTTGGTGAGGTACGCGTCCATGCCGGCGTCGAGGCAGGCCTGATCGTCACCCTTCATCGCGTTGGCCGTCAGCGCGATGATCGGCACGTGGCCCCCGGTCGTGCGCTCCGCCTGGCGGATGCGGCGCGTGGCGTCGAGGCCGTCGAGCACCGGCATCTGCATGTCCATCAAGACAGCGTCCCACTTCTCGCGGGCCACCGCGTCGACTGCCTGCGCGCCGTCGGTGACGTGGGTGACGCGGTGCCCGAGCCGCTCGACGAGGCGCTGGGCGAGGCGGGCGTTGATGGCGTTGTCTTCGGCGAGCAGCACCTTGAGGGCGCGCGGCGCCGGGCGCAGCTGCGAGGCGGCCGAGCTGGAGGCCTGCCGCGTGGGCGACGCGCCCGCCAGCCGCGCCTGGTTCAGCGCGCCCTTCAGCTCGGCGCACGACACCGGGCGGGTGAGCACGCGGCGCACGCCGGCCGCGGTGATCTCCTCGTGGCTGGGGCGGCTGGTGGTGCGTGAGCTGAGCACGCGCGGCAACCGGTTGAGCCCCTCGTGGTGTTCGAGCGCCTGCGACAGCTCGATGCCGCTGGAGTGCTCGAGCTCCTGATCGATCACCATCGCGTGCACCGCGCCGTTGCCGTCGAGCAGCCGGTGAATGGCGCTCGAGGCGGTGGTCGTCTCGACCTCGTAGCCCAGCGCGTGGAGCTGGCGTTCGGTGACCGCCCGCACCGCGGGGTGATCGCTGACCACCATCACCTTGAGGCCGGTGGCGGCCGGCGCGAGCCGCGGCTCGGCGGGGGCGGTCGCCAGCGGGAGCCAGGCCACGAAGGTGCTGCCCTTGCCCACTACGCTCTCGACGTCGATGCGCCCGCCCATCGCCTTGACCAGCTCGAGGGTGATGGTGAGGCCGAGGCCGGTGCCGCCGAAGCGGCGGTTGGTGCTGCCGTCGGCCTGGGTGAAGGCCTCGAAGATCGACTCGATGCGATCGGGGGGAATGCCGATGCCGGTGTCGCGCACCGCGAGGCGAACGCCGCGCGCCTCGAGCGAGGCCTCGACGATCACCTCGCCGCGCTCGGTGAACTTCACCGCGTTGCCCACCAGGTTGGTCACCACCTGGCCCACGCGCACCGGGTCGCCGAGGAACTGATCGGGCAGCGCCGGATCGAGGTCCACCAGCAGCTCGAGCCCGCGCGAGTGGCTGCGGCTGGCCTGGTTGCGCACCGCCTCGAAGATCGCGGTGTGGAGCGAGAAGGGCACGCGCTCGAGCTGCAGGTGGCCCGACTCGATCTTCGAGATGTCGAGGATGTCGTTGACGATCGAGAGCAGGTTCTGGCCCGACACCCGCACCGCGTCGAGGAACTCGCGCTGCTCCGGCGTCAGCTGCGTCTCGAGCGCGAGCTCCGTCATGCCGAGGATGCCGTTGAGCGGGGTGCGGATCTCGTGGCTGGTGTTGGCGAGGAACTGCGACTTGACGCGCGACGCGGCGATGGCCGTCTCACGCGCGCGCCGCTGCTCGGTGATGTCTTGCAGGGCGCCGAACACGCGCAGGGTGTGGCCGTTGACCCGATCGGCCTGGCCCTGGTGCCGCGCCCACAGCCGCTTGCCGCTGCGGGTGAGGATCTCGAGCTCGAGATCGTACGGGGTGCCGTTGATGCCGCACTCGCGGATGTGCGAGGTGAACTTCGCCGCGTCTTCCGGCGAGTAGAAGCCCATGAACTCTTCGAGGCTGGGGCTGGTGCCACGGGGGAGCTCGTAGATGCGCAGCACCTCGTCGCTGCAGGTGATGCGCTCGGTCGCCAGCTCGAATTCCCACGCGCCGACGCGGGCCAGGGCGCCGGCCTGCCGGAGCTGCTCTTCACTGCGGCGCAGGCGCTGCGACGTCGCCTCGAGCGGGGTGACGTCGGTGGCGGCGGCGTAGAAGCGCCCGCCGTCGCGCGCGGTCGTCCACGAGAGCCAGCGCCAGTCGCCGGCGCGGGCCTTCACGCGAGAGACGGCGCCCGCCGGCTGGCCTTCCTTCATGCGCGCGCGCAGCAGCCGCTCGACCTCGGGCCGATCGGCGGGGTGGAGCAGGGCGACCATGTTGGTGCCCTGCAGCTCGTTGGGCGCGTAGCCGAGCTGGCGGGTCCACGAGGGCGAGCACTCCTCGATGACGCCGTTCGAGTCCATCACCGCCGACAGCGTGTCGGACAACGAGAACAGCCGCTCGTAGCGCGAGGCGCGGGCGAGGGCGCGTTCACGATCGAGCTGCGAGCCGACCTCCGGCGTCACGTCGCGGGTCACCGCGCGCACCCGGGTGGGCACGCCGTCGGCGTCGCGCACCAGCTCGAAGAGGGTGCGCACCCAGATGTGGCGATCGTCGAGGGTGGTCAGCTGGGTCTGGCAGGGCGTGGTGGTGCCGGTGCCCAGCAGCTCGCGCAGGTGGCGCTCGTAGAGGAAGCGATCGTCGGGCGCGAGGCCCTCGAGCGTGGCGTCGTGGCTCAGGCGCAGCTCGGTGAAGCCGCCGCCGTAGAGCTGGTGGAGCTCCTTCGACCAGGTGACCTCGAGGGTGGCGAGCTCGAGCTCCCAGGTGCCCATGCTGGCCAGCCGCAGCGCGTCTTCGAGGGCCTTGCGGTGCTCGGCGAGGCCGCGTTGATCGTGCAGGCGATCGAGGGCCACGGAGATCATGATCGCCAGCTGCGCAGCGGCGACGCGGGCCTCGGCGTCGATCACTCCCGGTTCCTTCGAGAGCGCGAGCAGCACGCCGAGCGGCTCGGTGCCGGAGTCGAGCGGCACCGCGAAGGCGTGGCGGTAGCCCCATTCCCACAGGCGCCACTCGACCGGGCCGTCGTCGGGGTTCACCGGCCCTTCGAGCTCGACGAGATCGCGCGTGAGCAGCTGGGCCTGCTTCGAGGCGCCGAGGCCATCGAGCCGCGTCGCCAGGTCGAGCACCGGAATGCGGAGCGTCCACACGCCGAGGCGATCCTTCGTCAGCAGCGCGCCGGCGTCGACCTTCAGCACCGAAGCGACGGCCGAGGTGCCCAGCTTCTCGACCTCCACCTCGTCGCGGGCGTGGAGCAGCCACGTCACCAGCTCCGAGAGGTCCATCGCGCGGGCCGCGCGCACCTGCACCTCGTTGACCCTCGACTCGAGCTGCTGGCTCTCGCGGGCCTGCCACATGGCCCAGGCGATCAGCGGCAGCACCTGGTCGAGCACCGCCGGGTCGTGGGGACCTTCGCCGCGCACCACGCCCAGCGGCGCGCCTGCCCACAGCACCGGGTGTTCCCAGCGGGTCGAAGCCGACGCGGCGGGGTCAGGTGGACCCGGCGGGGTGGCGTCGATGGTGAAGGCCGACGCGCCGAGCGCTTGACGGATCTGCTCGCAGGCCACGGGCCACCGCTCGGCTTGAGCCAGGAGCTGACACAGCTCGGCGATGGCGGTCGGCGTCACCCCAGTCCTCGTTTCAAGTCGCGGGCCAGTCAAGCCGCTGGGGCAATGCGGTGTCCATCGGCCTGGTACTGTTTCAATTTTCGGAAGAGCGTGGCCTGGCCGATGCCGAGGCGTTCGGCGGTGCGGGCGCGGCTGCCGCGTTCGGCGGCGAGGGTGGAGAGGATCGCCTCCCGTTCGATCTCTGCGAGGGTGCGAAGCTCGGCGTGCGCGCGTGACGGCTTCAAGGGGCGGGCGATGTCGGGGGGCAGGTCGGCCAGCTCGATGCGCTTGCCGGGGGCGAGCACGATGGCCCGCTCCATGGCGTTGATCAGCTCGCGCACGTTGCCGGGCCAGGGGTGGGCCAGCACGGCGCGGGAGGCCTCGGCCGACAGCTCCTTGAGGGGCAGCTTCTCGCGGGTGGCGGCGCGCACCAGCGCCTGGCGGGCGAGCGGGAGGATGTCTTCGGTGCGCTCGCGCAGCGGCGGCACGTGCAGCTCGATGACCCGCAGGCGGAAGAAGAGATCTTCGCGGAAGCGGCCGGCGGCCACCTCGGCCTGCAGGTCGCGGTGGGAGGCGGCGATCAGCCGCACGTCGATGCTGCGCGTCTTGTTCTCGCCCACCCGGCGCACCTCGCGCTCCTGCAGCACGCGCAGCAGCTTGCTCTGCATCGGCAGCGGCAGCTCGGCCACCTCGTCGAGCAGCAGCGTGCCCCCGCGGGCCGACTCGAAGAGGCCGGCGCGATCGCTGGTGGCGCCGGTGAAGCTGCCGCGGGCGTGGCCGAACAGCTCGCTCTCGATCAGCGACTCGGGCACCGCGGCGCAGTTGATCGCCACGAAGGGACCGGCCTGCCGCGCCGACGCGTCGTGGATCAGCCGGGCGATGCGTTCCTTGCCGGCGCCCGACTCTCCCGACAGCAGCACGGTGGTGTCGACCGAGGCCACCTTGCGCGCCTGCTCCAGCACCAGGCGCATCACCTCGCTGCGGGTGACGAGACCCTTGTCGTCTTCCTGCACGGCCTCCAGCTCACGGCGGCGCAGCGCGAGGCGGCGATCGACCTTCTTGAGCTGACCCTGCAGCTTCTGGAGCGCGTCGTTGAGGCAGTCGCTCTCGTAGAAGGTGAAGAACTCCTGCTGCTCGGCGGGCCAGTCTTCGCGGAAGCGGCCCACCATGCGGCACACCGGGTCGCCCTTGCCGCGGCACGCCTCCTCGATGCAGTACACCGTGCGGCCGTGCACCTTCGAGAGGTAGCCCGACGCGAAGCCGGCCAGCGTCCAGCACACGCACTCGTCGGCGCGCCCCTGGTGGATGAGGTGCTGCTCGGCCTCGTAGCTCTCGTGCCACACCGCCTCGGCGAACGGCGCGGGGTCGTGGGTCGACTTCTTCACCGGCTCGAAGATCACCATGCCGTGCAGCCGGTGGAGCCGCCCGCCCGCCACCCGCCACTCGCGCTCGTCGTCCCAGGGGATCGACGTCTTCATCGCCTCGGCCAGCCGGTAGCCGTGGGTGTACCCGAAGCGCGTGAAGATCGATCGCGCCCCCGTCATGCCGAAGGCGCGGATGAGCTGACTGCGCAGCAGCCCCATCGCCACCGCGTCCATCAACAGCACCCGCTCCCCGGCGAAGGTCATCACCCCGCCGTCGGGTTCGAAGTCGAAGATGTCGGGCAGTCGGAGCTGGGAAGCGCGCATGGAGTGGCTCTCAAATTGGGAGGCGTCGAACGTCGAAACGAGAGTATCGCGCTCGGAGACGCGGCGCCATGGGGGCAGGTCCGGCGGGTTGCGCGTGGCACATCGCATGCTGATGGTGTCGGCCATGAACACGACGCGCCGAGAGCTGCTCGTTGGGACGTTGGGCCTCATCGGGTGTGCTCGACCGGGCGTCGCCGAGAGACAGGAACACGACATGTTGACGATCAGGAAAGCGAACGAGCGCGGCGGGGCGAACCACGGCTGGCTCGACACCAAACACACCTTCTCCTTCGCGGACTACTACGACCCCCGGCACATGGGCTTCCGTGCGCTGCGGGTGATCAACGAAGACAAGGTGCTGCCGGGCCGCGGCTTCGGCACCCACTCGCACCGCGACATGGAGATCGTCTCGTACGTGCTGGCCGGCGCGCTCGCCCACAAGGACTCGATGGGCAGCGGCGGGGTGATTCAGCCCGGCGACGTGCAGCGCATGAGCGCGGGCACCGGGGTGATGCACTCGGAGTTCAACGCCTCGCAGCAGGACCCGGTGCACTTCCTTCAGATCTGGATCATGCCCGACCGCGAAGGCGTGAAGCCGTCGTACGAAGAGAAGCGCTTCGACCCCGCGGCGAAGAAGGGGAAGTTGAAGCTGGTCGCCTCGCCCGACGGCGCCGACGGCAGCGTGGTGATCAACGCCGACGCGAAGCTCTACGCGAGCCTGCTGGGGCCCGGCGAGAAGGCCGAGCTGCGGCTAGGCCAGGGCCGCTTCAGCTGGGTACACGTGGCGCGGGGCGAGGTGACGCTCAACGGCCAGCGGTTGGGGCCCGGTGACGGCGCGGCGCTCAGCGACGAGGCGAAGGTGGCGCTGGAGGGCGTCAACGACGCCGAGGTGCTGGTCTTCGACCTGGCGTGAGCGTCAGCGCTTCGGGAACCAGGGGATGAGCATCGAGACCTTCTTCTGGTGCTCGGCGTAGTGCGGGCGGCGGGCGATCGATCGCTTCTCGGCCATGGGGATCGACGCCCCCACGAAGAGCGCGATCATCGCCAGCACGCCGACCGCGGTCCACCACGGCGCGCCGGCGGCCACCCCGAAGAGGTACAGGCCGCCCCAGAAGGAGATCTCCCCGAAGTAGTTGGGGTGACGCGACCAGGCCCACAGGCCCACGTCGCAGATGTCGCCGTCGGCGCGCTTCTGGGCGCGGAAGGTGCGCAGCTGCTCGTCGGCCACCGCCTCGATCACGATCGCCCCGAAGGTCACCACCGCGGCCACCACGTCGAGCGCCCCGAAGCCCGCGGGGGCGGTCACCAGCGCAGCGTGCAGCGGCAGGCAGCCGAGGAACACCATCACCGTGGGGAAGAAGTGCAGCGCGCTGAAGCTCACCAGCCAGTACAGCTTCCCCGTCTTGTTGCGGAAGTCGACGTAGCGCCAGTCTTCGTGGCCCAGCCCGGTCCACCCGCGGGCCCAGTTGTAGGTCAGCCGCAGCGCGTAGAAGAAGATGAGCGAGAGCACCACGCTCTGGCGCAGCGTGAGGCCCTGCGCGCTGCCCGGCCCGAACGCCAGCCACGCGGCGATGCTCGCCGGCGCGACGCTCCAGTACGGGTCGTAGACGCTGGTGTTGTTGAAGCTCATCGAGAACACGAAGACCACCACCGTCGCCGCCACGTCGGCCACGCCCACCGCCGCCAGCGGGTGCCACCCCGGCAACAGCTGCAGCACGACCGACGCCACCACGTGCGCGATGACGTATGCGAAACCGACGAGAGCAAAACCAGACCAGGGGCGCTGCGTGACCACGGGGGCGTTCATGACGGGACGGCGCAAAGCACGGGGCACGGGCGCGAGGCCAGCGAAGAAAGCGCCGCGGCGGTTCGCTTGACCCTGCAAGGTGGGGCCGCTACTCGCTCGGCCGATGTCTGCCGAAGCCCAGCCCCCGTCGTGGGTCCTCATCTCGGTGTTGTTCAGCTCGTTCCCGATGGAAGAGGCGCTCGCGCTCGCGCTGCACCGCGTGGCGATCGATCTCTACCGGCGCGGTGACACCGTGGGGCTCATCGATCACGGCCTCTCGCATGGGCAGGTGAAGAACACCCGCACCGACGCGGCGATCGGCACCATCACCGGCCCCGTCTTCGAGGCCGAGCTGGAGACCGAGCGCGGCAAGGGCGAGGTGCGCTTCATTCTCACGCGCCAGGGCCTCGAGTTGATGGCCGCGCATGAGCCGAAGTCACCGCGCTACTTGAACTGAGCGGGTCCGGGCTTGCGTAAGTGACGCGGCGCGGTACGTATCGGCACCATGAAACTCAACGTGCTGTTGCTCGAAGGCATCCACACCGTCGCTGAGCAGGCCCTCGTCGCCGCCGGGCACTCCGTCCGTCGCATCGCCGGCGCGCTGAAGGAAGACGAGCTCATCAAGCAGCTCGACGGCGTGCAGCTGCTCGGCATCCGCTCGAAGACCAACGTCACGAAGAAGGTGCTCGAGTCGCCGTCGGCGAAGAGCCTGCTGTCGATCGGCGCCTTCTGCATTGGCACCAACCAGATCGCCCTCGAGGAGGCGATGAAGCGCGGCATCGCGGTGTTCAACGCGCCGTTCTCGAACACCCGCAGCGTGGCCGAGCTGGTGATCGCCGAGATCATCTCGCTGTCGCGCGAGCTGGGCGATCGCACCACCGAGATGCACCAGGGCGTGTGGCGCAAGACCGCGTCGGGCAGCAAAGAAGTGCGCGGCAAGACGCTGGGCGTGGTCGGCTACGGCCACATCGGCACGCAGGTCGGCATTCTCGCGGAGTTCTTCGGCATGCGCGTGTTGTTCTACGACGTGGCCGCCAAGCTCCCGCTGGGCAACGCGCAGGCGGTGGCCGCGCTCGAGACGGTGCTCTCGCAGTCGGACTTCGTGACGCTGCACGTGCCCGAGACGCCGCAGACCCGGATGATGATCGGCGCGAAGGAGATCGCTGCGATGAAGAAGGGCGCGTGCCTGATCAACGCCAGCCGCGGCACGGTGGTGGACATCGACGCCCTGGCCGACGCGATCAAGCGCGAGCACCTCCACGGCGCGGCCGTCGACGTGTACCCCGAGGAGCCGGAGTCGAGCGACACCAGGGGCTTCAAGACGCCGCTGCAGGGCCTGCACAACGTCATCCTCACCCCGCATGTGGGCGGCTCGACGCTCGAGGCGCAGGAGAACATCGGCCGGGAAGTGGCGGGCAGCCTGAACCGCTACGCCGCGACCGGCGCCACCACCGGCTCGGTCAACTTCCCCAGCTGCGAGCTCGGCGCGACGCCCGGCACCTGGCGCCTGACGCACGTGCACCAGAACGTGCCCGGCGTGCTGCGTGACGTGAACCGGTTGATCGGCGACGCGGGCGCGAACATCCACGCGCAGCTCCTGTCGACCAACTCCGAGATCGGCTACCTGATGGTCGACGTCGACTCGCCGGTGACGAAGCAGGTGGTGGACGGCCTGAACCAGCTCCCCACCACCATTCAGGCGCGCTCGCTGGCCTGAGTCAGCGCGGGCCCCAGCCGGCCGGCAGCTCGACCTTCGCGAGGAAGGCGTCGAGCTGCGCCTTGGCGTCGGGGGTGATGCGGCTGGCGTTCTGCGCCACCACGCGCTTCATGACCGCCGCGCCCTGCGTGGTGTTCTCGTCGCGCACCCACTCGATCAGCTTCTTCGCGCCCGCCACGTCGAGCTTGCCCTTGCCGGCGCGGCGATCGAACTCGGCGACGATGCGCTTCTCGGGGGCGTAGTAGTGGTCTTGCGTGAAGGCGTTGAGCTTCTTCCACGCCGCGCTGTCGCTGCCGCCCTCGAAGTACATGTGCTGGGTGGACTTGATGGAGATCAGCGCCAGCAGCTCCTTCGGCGACACGCCGTTCTTCTCAGCGCGGGCGATGACGCGATCGACGTCGGCCATGGTGGCCTTGTGGGTCGGGGTGCCCCCGCTCTTCTGGAAGAGGTCTTCGCGCAGCTTGGACCACATCGCGATGTCGGGCCGGTGTGGCTTGCCGAGCGTCCACGCTCGCGGGAGCTTGCTGGCCGGCGTGGACGGGGTGGAGGTCTGCGAGACGGGGGCCGACGACGACGCGCGCTGAATGGGCATGCCTGCAACTACACCCCAGTCGGCGACCGAGTGCAGCAGTGGCTTCAGAGCGAGAGGCCGACGCCCGACGCGTCTTGCACGCACTCGCGGACCCACGCGCCGAGCTCGAGGCCCTTGCCCTTGTCGTCGAGCCAGCGGCCGTCGTCGGCGCGCGAGAAGTGCACCCCCTCGCCCTTGCCGGCGACCCAGATCTGCGAGACCGCGCGCTGGGTGTTGACGATCACCTTCGCGCCCGACTTCGGGGCGGTGATGGTCACCATGTCGCCCGTCGCGTCGCACTCCACGAGATCGGGGTCGGCGGCGTCGACGGCAGAGACGAGGCGCTTGAAGAACGAGGCGACCGAGGCGGCGTAGGCGTCCATGCGGGCTCTCTCACGCCCTCGTCACTGCGAGTCAAGGGAGGCTGCGGCCACCACGTCGGTGATCGGCTGCCCGGGCGCCGCATAGAAGAGGAGCCGCCCCGCGGTGAGGTTGTCGTCGGGCCGCTCGATGCCGATCACCGTGCCCGGCTGCACCGGCTTCGAGAACGAGCCCAGGCCCAGGAAGTGCGCGGCGGTGGCGCCCATCGACGGCTGGTGCCCCACGAGGATGATCGTCTCGCCGAGGCGTTCCTTGAGCAGCGCCTCGATCGCCCCCACCGGCCCGTCGGGGAAGAGGGTGCGGTTGGTCTTCATCGGCCCTTCGTAGCCGATGGCCTGCGCGAGCAACGTCGCGGTCTGGACCGCGCGCACCAGCGGGCTCATGAAGACGATGTTCGGCGCGCCGATGCGCGGGGCCAGCGGGGCAAAGTGCGCCGGGAGCGCGAGCCGCGCGCGGGTGGTCAGCGCCCGCGCGTCATCTTCCAGGCCCTCGGGGATGTCGGCGTCGGCGTCTCCGTGGCGGACCAGAATGACTCTCACGGCGGCGAGCCTGTCAGAAGCGCCCTCGCTGCGCGACACCCTTGCGCTGTCGACAGCGGGCATCGACCATGCACCCGTGCGGTGGACCCCGGTGCTCCTCTTGTTCTGGCTCAGCGGCTGTCCGCGCGCGGACGAGCACCGCGTCGACGTCGACGCCGGCCTCGCCGCGCCGGCGGTGGCCGACGCGGGCCCGGTGGTGACCGAGGCGCGCGTCGACGCCTGGCTCGGCTGGCAACGCGCCCTGGCGGCCCTGCCCGCGCCCGGTCGCGACGGGGGCCTCGACCTGCGCCAGCGCGCCCGCGAAGAGGCGCGGCTGCTGGCCGACGCCGGGTTGACCGACGACGAGGCCGACGCCATCGAGGCGGTGGTGGCGGCGGTGGTGGCCGAGCGCAACGTCTCGAAGCTCACCGGCGCCGACGCGCTGGCGCAGTTCAAGGCGGGCGTGCAGCAGCTCGCGCCCGAGCAGCGCGCGAAGGCCGAGGCCGCCCTCTCGGATTTGCAGGCGAAGACGACGCAGGGCTCGCTCACCGCCGTCGAGGCGCAGTACGGAAGCGACGCGGTGCGCGTGATCTTGAGTCGTGAGGCAGAAGTCACGAAGACGTGGGACGCGCTGCTCGAAGCGCGAGGAGACAAACGATGACCCGACGGACTGGTTGGCTGGAGAGTGAAGCGGCGCTGGTGCGCGTGTTGTCCCGGCAGCTCGGCGCGGCGTACGAGAAGGCCAGGCCGCGGCTCTCGCGCATGGGCGAGGTGGCGGCCAACGAGGGCGCGAAGTGGGCGATGGAGGCCGATCGCAACACGCCCAGGCTCGTCACCCACGATCGCACCGGCGCGCGCATCGACGAGATCGACTACCACCACAGCTACCGGCAGCTGCAGCAGCTCGGCTACGGCGGCGGCATCATCGCGGCCACCTACAACCCCGCGCTGGCGGCCGAGCGCGGCAACGCCCCCAAGGCGCTCACCTTCGGGCTGGGGTACCTCTTCGCGCAGGCCGAGGCCGGCATGTACTGCCCGGTCTGCATGACCGACGGCGCGGCGCACCTGCTCAACAAGTACGGCACGCCCGAGCTCAAGGAGCGCTTCATTCCCCGCCTCGCGGCCACCGAGATGGACCGCGTCTTCACCGGCGCGATGTTCCTCACCGAGAAGCAGGGTGGCAGCGACGTCGGGCAGATCACCACCGTGGCGAAGGGCGGCCAGGGCGTGCCCGGCGAGGCGGTGCAGCTGTGGGGCGACAAGTGGTTCTGCTCGAACGTCGACGCCGACGTGATCATGATCCTCGCGCGGCCCGAGGGCGCGGTGGCCGGCACGCGCGGGCTGGGGCTGTACGTGCTGCCGCGGCACCTCGAAGACGGCACCCGCAACGCGTTCCGCGTCAACCGCATCAAGGACAAGCTCGGCGAGCGCAGCTTCCCCTCGGGTGAGGTCACGCTCGAGGGCGCGACCGCGTACCTGCTCGGCGGCCCGGGGCAGGGCTTCCTGCAGATGGCCGAGATGCTGAACGTCTCGCGCCTGTACAACGCCATCGCGTCGATCGGCGTGATGCGGCGCTCGGTGATCGAGGCCATCGAGTGGGCGGAAGAGCGCGTGGCCTTCGGCAAGAAGGTGATCGAGCACCCGCTGATGGCCGAGACGTTGATGGACATGGTGTGCGAGCAGCGCCTCGCGCTGAACTGGGCGTTCCGCGGCGTCGAGCTGATGGACAAGCTCGAGACCGGCCGCGCCTCGGAGCTCGAGCGCCGCACGCTGCGCATGTTGACCCCGCTGCTGAAGTACGTGCTGGGCAAGCTGGCGGTCAGCCTGGCGTCGGAGGGCGTCGAGGCGCTCGGCGGCAACGGCTACATCGAAGACTGGCCGATGGCCCGCGTGCTGCGTGACGCGCAGGTGCTGACCATCTGGGAAGGCACCACCAACATCCTCGTGCTCGACACCTTCCGCGCGATGAAGAAGGAGAGCGGCCACGAAGCGCTCTTCGCCGAGCTGGCGCGCGGCATCTCGGAGTCGCCGGCCGAACTCCAGCCCCGCCTCAACCAGCTCTTCGACGAGCTGAAGGCCGCGCTGGGCGAGCTGTCGGCCGACGCGCAGGGCGAGCACGCGTGGCGCGACTGGACCGATCGGGCCTCGTTCTTGTGGCAGGTGACGACCAGCTTCTCGAAGTCGATCGGCTACGGCACCGCGACCGACGAGCGCGCGGCGTGGCGGGTGTTCCAGAAGTACGCGCGCACCTCGCTCTTGCGGAAAGATCGCGCCACGGCGGCCGAGGTTCGCGAGATCGCCTTCCGCTGACAGCCGTGTCGCGTGGGGTGGCCGGTTACCCGCGGCCCTTCACGCGAAGCACCTGGAATGACAGTGCGGCGCGGGGGTTGCTGTGGGGAGCCCCGCCATGGAACTTCAGTTCTTCAACGCGCCGAAGAAGTCGCTGTGCTTCGCCTCCGTCGCCGAGCCCTCGATGCAGGCCTGGCATCGACTCAAGGCGATGCAGGCGCCGTGGCTGGTGGTGACGGGCATCGACGGCAAGACGGCGGGCGTGATGCCGGTCGACTCGATGCGCGAGGCGATGCGCCAGCGCGGGCAGGGCATGGTCGGCTCGTTGCCGTTCCGAGCCGCGGCCGTGCTCCCGCATCAGGCGAAGCTCAGCGAGGTGCTCGAGGCGCTCGGCGACACGGCGATCGAAGCGGTACTGCTGGTCGATGGCGCGCAGGTGCACACCGTCGTCATTCGTCAGCCGCACTGACCCCGTGGGCTGGGTTTTCGCGAACCCGTGGGTCGATTTCACCTTTGAAACTCGCGGCGTCATTCGCTTCTGAAACGGAAATGCGTCGGCGCATGTGGTCTTCGCGAGTTGGGCGCGGCCCGCTTCCTGCTCATGCGTCGCCGCATGATGAACGGACCTTCGACGTCTGCTGCCGTGGTCGTGGACTCAGCGCCGTTGTGGGTGGTCGCGGACATGGTGCAGGCCGGGCGCTACGACGTGGTGCTGGTGCTGAATGAGGACCAGACGGTGCTCGGGTTGGTGCGCAGCGACGCGGTGCTCCGGTTGGCGCCCCGGCTCCCCGAGGCGCCCGTTCGCATGCTGCCGCTGCAGAAGGTGATCGAGGTCAAGGAGTCGATCTCCCTCGACCGCGCCCAGGCGCTGCTGTCGGACGAGGGCGGCTACGATGCGCTGCTGATCGAGAAGCCCGCGCTGCAGGGGTGGACGGTGCTGCTGCGCGACGACGTGATGGCCGCCGAGCCGATGGAAGCGCTGAGCGCCTGACAGGGCGACGGACCGTCGGGCACGGTTGACCGCTTCGTGACGTCCGGAGACGTGCGCGCGATCTGCGCCCGGCTGCGCAAGCGCTGATGGCATCATCATGCGATGCGGATCTCGTCGGTGGTGGTGTTGGCCGTGGTGCTGTCCCGCCCTGCGTGGCCCTGCGCGATCGCCGACCCGGGCGAGCTGCAGACCCGGGTGCTCGATGAAGAAGCGCTGCTCGTCTTCGACGAGAAGAACGGGCTCGAGCACTTCATTCGCAGCGCCGAGTTCCAGCCGGGTGGGGCGTCGTTCGGCTTCATCGTGCCCACGCCCAGCGCGCCGACGTTCGCGGAGATCGATCAGTCCGTCTTCGCGGAGTTGCGCTCGAGCTACGAGGCCGCGCGCCCGCACGAGTCGAAGTTCGAGCTGGGCAATATCGGCTTCCTGGTCCTCAAGGGCGTGGCGGAAGAGTCGGTGCGGGTGATTCGCAGTGAGCGCGTGGCCGGCCTCGACGTCACGGTGCTGCAGGCGAACGACGGCGCCGCGCTCGCGGGCTGGCTCGAGCAGCACGGGTTTCAGATGCGCCCTGCGCTGCAGGTCTGGCTCGACGACTACGCGAAGCGTGGGTACGTGTTCTCGGCGTTCCGCTACGCGAGTGAAGCGGGCGCCTCGGTGACGACGAAGGCCGTGCGCATCACCTTTGCGACGCCGACGCCGATGTACCCGTACCGCGAGCCTTCAGACTCGGCGCGGCGCGCTGGGCTCCGGCTGTGGCTCGTCGCGCCGCAGACCCGCGACTGGGTCGACGGTACGTCGCGCGAGCCGCCCCTCGTCGTGGCGCGCACCTCGACGCTGAAGCTGCCGGCGGCGCTCGAGGCGCTCCTGCCGGGCCAGAAGGTGGTGACGGTGTTCGAGGATCAACGTTGGTCGCGCCCGCCAGCCGACGTCGAGTTCGTCGCGTCGAGCGCCGCGGAGGTCCTGCCCCCCCACGTCGACCGCACGGTGATCCCCGTGGAGGGGATCTGCTGCCCGGCGATGGTGATCGCGGTGGTGGTGCTGGTGGTCAGAACACGACGCCGGCGCTGAGCGACAGGCCGAGGCTGTGCAGCACGTCGGTCCCGGAGAGGCGGATCAGCCCGTCGGCCGCGCGCGACGAGTTGACGTTGGTGCAGGTCCCCCCGAAGCCTCGAGGTAGACCCGTGGAGAGGTTGAACTCACCGCCGGTGCACCCATCGACCTGGCTGATGGAGCTGCTGAACATCACGTCGCGCACGTCGAGGCGGGCGACGAAGCGCTGGCCGAGCTGAAGCCGGAAGCCACCTGCAGCCGACGCCATGAACCGAGCGCCGGTGTCGCCGTATTGCCCGGGAACGGTCAGGTGACGTGTGCCTCCGAGCCCGAGGGCGACACCGAGCGTGAGCCCGGCCTTCGCCGGCGCGCCCAGGACGTCGAACGCGATGGTGGCCGGCTCGACCTCGAAGCCGCCGAAGGTGGCCCAGGTCCACAGCAGTGAGCTCGAGGCCTGGGCCTCGACGCGGAACTTCTCGACGAGCTCCTGGTTGAAGGCGGTCTCGGCGCTGTACCAGTTGCCGCCGCCCAGCACCTGCACCGAGAAGCGCTTGTTGATGCGCAGCCCGACCGTGCCGAACGTGCCGACGTGCTGTGTGAACTTGCTGTTGAGCTGCGCCATCACCGGCGCGACGGTCAGCTCGAGCTGCACCGTCGATTCGTGCGCGGGCTCCTGCGTTGCCACCCCGAGCGCCTGCGCGTGAACTGCCATCGAAACCAACCCCGCCGCCACCACGAGAACTCTCATGGGCGGCAGCGTCTCTCAGGTGCCTGCGTTAAGGCAACGGCATGTCGAACTACACGCTCATCACGGGGACCAGTCGAGGCATCGGCAAGGGCGTCGCGAAGGCGCTCGCGGCGGCGGGGCGGAAGCTGGTGGTGACCGCGCGGTCCGGGGAGACGGCCCGGGCGCTGGCGCGGGAGCTCGGCGCGGCGCACGTCGGCTTCGAGCTCGACGTCGCGAACGCGGAGCAACGGGAAGCGCTCGGCGCCGCGCTGCCGAAGCAGGGCGTGAAGCTCGACTGTGTGATCCACAACGCGGCAATCTACGAGCGCGGGGGCGGCTCTGAAGCGGCGGTGAAGACGATGGAGACCAACGTGTTCGGGCCCCTCCGGCTCAACGCGGCGCTGCAGGCGGCGACGGCGGAAGATGCGCGCGTGGTGCTGGTGTCGAGCGGCATGGGCGCGCTCGGCGGCTACTCCGCGGCGATGGTGCGGCGCTTCGAGGCGGTGCGCAGCACGGCGGAGGTCGAGGCCCTCGCCCGGGAGTTCCTCGCTGCGATGGCGACGGGCTCGAGCGCGATGAAGAGCGCCGACGCGGCCGAGCGCGCGGGCTTCGCGAGAGATCCGTACAGCGTGTCGAAGGCGCTCATCAACGCGCTCGCGCAGGCGTGGGCGGTCGAGTTCCCGACGCGGACCACCATCGCCGTCAGCCCCGGTTGGGTGCAGACCGACATGGGCGGGCCCGGCGCGCCGAAGACGCTCGCGCAGGGCGTCTCGCGGATCGTCGACTTCACGACCGCGAAGGTGAAGAGCGGGGCGTTCTACGCCGACTGAGGCGGGTTCAGGCGCCGGGAGATCAGCTCATCGATCGAGAAGCGCCCCGCGCCGGCGGTGACGAACAACACCGCGACGCACAGGTAGATCGCCGCGAGCTCGAAGTCGCCGAAGCCCTGGCCCTCGCTCACGTGCGTCTGGATCGCGACCACCATGGTGCACGCGATGCCGAACGCGGCGACCACGCTCAGCGCGCCGAGCACCAGGCCCAGCCCCCCGAAGAACTCGGCGATCGCCGCGAGCGCCTGAAACACCGCGGGCGGCGCGTCGGCCCCGCTCATCCAGTGCAGCGGGTTCTGAATCTTGCCCCAGCCATGGCCCATCATCGCGCCACCCGCCAGGACCCTGAGGACCAACAGCCCGACCGACGTCCGTGCGCCGGTCGAAGGAGGAAACAGCACCGCTGCGATTCGCATGCGCCCCACATGCGCCGAGCGGGCCGGGAGTTTCAAGCCGTCGGTGAGCGCGCGATGTACGCCTCGAGCTGTTCGATGACCCACGACTGATCGTCGATCACGTCCTTCACCAGGTCTCCGATCGACACGATGCCCAGCACGTCGCCGCCCCACACCACCGGGAGGTGCCGCACGCGCAGGTGCGTCATCAGGCCCATGCACTCGTCGGTGGTGCGATCGGCCGGCACCACGTCGACCTCGCGGGTCATCACGTCGGCGACGGTGATGCCTTCCCACCGCCGGCCGGTGGCGAGCACCTTGCGCACCAGGTTGCGCTCGGTGAGCAGGCCGATCAGCGCGTCCTTCTCCATCACCAGCAGGGCGCCGACGTCCCACTGCTTCATCACGTCGGCCGCGTCGACGATCGACATCGACGGGTCCACGGTGATCAGGTTCTGCAGCGACTTTCCTCGAATCACATCGCGCACGAGTTTCATGGAGGCCTCCGCAGGCAGCGTGCGCGGGTGGCCTCGGCACCGACAAGAGCGCTCCCCTGAAGGTGGGAGTCAATCGTCGACGGTCACCGTCACCGCGGCCGTCGTTTCGCCCGACTGCGCCAGCCTCGCGCGGATCACGTGCGTACCGGGCGCGAGGTGCCACCGCAGTTCGTGCGGGTAGCCGACCTTGCCGACCGGAGCGCCGTCGACCAACCAGACGATCTCTTCGCTCGCCGGGCTCACCGCGGCCGAGAAGCGCACCGTCGACAGCTCGCGCGGCGTGTCGGGGTCGAAGAGGTAGCGGCTCTTCGCGCGCGGCTCGCGGATCGAGATCTTCGGCGCGACCTCGCTGGCCGGCGGGCACAGCGGCGAGAACGCGGTGGGGGCGGTGGCGAGGCGCTGCTTGCGCGCCCACGACTCGTACGTCTCGGGGAGATCGAGCAGCGGCTGCCGGCGCACGTAGGTCTCGGGGCAGGTGGGGCCGGCGCGCAGTCCATTGCGGAGGTCGATCGCCACCTCGACATGAAACGGACACGCCTCGTGGGGCTCGGTGCCGGGAATGAACCACTCGGTGCGCGTGTGCGTGCAGCCCGGGCCGGGCACCGCGCCGGAGATGGCGCACACCTCGTGCTGCACGAGAGAGGAGGGCAAGGGGCGCTCCATCATCGGCGCGACGTGCGGGCTGCGCGTCGGGGAGATCGCCTCGAGGATGCGGTGCGCGGCCGGCGCGGCGGCGGTGGCACCCGACGCGAGGTTCATGCGCCGCCAGTCGTGATTGCCGAGCCACGTCACCACCAGCACGCGATCGTCGAAGGCCACCGCCCACGCGTCGCGGTACCCCTGGCTGGTGCCGGTCTTGATCGACACGGCGTGGTCGAAGTCGAGCGGCCCTCCCGGGGGGAAACCGGGACGTCGCGCGTTGGGGTCGGCGAGGATGTGGGCGATCAACACCGACGCGTCACTCGAGAGGATGCGCGCGCCCGGCTGCCGCGGCTCGTCGACGAAGCGGCGCAGCTTCACCGTCTCTCCCTTGTTCGCGAGGCCCGTGTAGAGCACCGCGAGCTCGTTGGGCGTCACCGGCAGCGCGCCGATCGCCAGCGTCAACCCGTAGGCCTCGGGCGCGAAGCGAACGCCGCTGACCCCGCCGCGCTCGAACCGCTCGAGCGCTTCATCGACGCCGACCTGGGCCAGCACCCGCAGCGCGGGGATGTTGCGCGAGTTGCCGAGCGCCTCGCGCAGCAGCATCGGGCCGAGGAACGTGTGGGTGATGTTCTCGGGCACGTAGAGGCCACCGCCCGGCACGTCGAACTCCACCGGGGTGTCGGCGATGGCGGTGGCGGCGGTGTGGGTGCCCTTCTCGAGCGCGAGGCCGTAGATGAAGGGCTTGAGCGCCGAGCCCGGTGAGCGGCGCGTGGAGAGGTAGTCGATCGCCCCGCGCGCCTCTTGATCGAAGTAGTCGGCGCTCCCCACCGAGGCGAGCACGTCGCCGGTCGCGAGGTCGACCACCAGGCCCGCGGTGTTCGACGCGCCGTTGCCGCGGAGCCGCTGCAGGTTCTCGGTCAGCGCGCGGAAGGTGACGCTCTGCGCGTCGAGATCGAGCGTGGTGTGGTGCACCACCTCGGCGCTGCCTCGCACCTCCTTCGCGGCGGCGAGCAGGAAGTGCATCGCCTCGACGTTGCGGCGCGGCCTCGGCACGACCTTGAGATCCGAGTTCAGGGCGATGCGCAGATCTTCGTCGGTGATGAGCCCTCGCCCGTGGAGCTGCCGGAGAATTCTCCGCGCCCGCTCGAGCGCCAGCGCGTGGCCCTTCGTCGTCCACGGGCCCATGCGGCCGGGCTGTTGGGGCAGGGCCGCGAGGTACGCCGCCTGGAGCCACGAGAGATCTTCGATCGGCTTGTCGAAGTAGAGCCGCGCCGCGCGCACCACGCCGTGGCAGCGGTTCCCGTACGGCGCGATGGTGAGGTAGTCGCGCAGCACCGCGTCGTGGCCGTGGCGGTGCACCAGCAACAGCGCCTCGGCCGCTTCGGTCACCTTCGCCAGCAGCGTGCGCGCTCGCGGGTGCTGCAGCCGCGCGACCTGCATGGGGATGGTCGAGGCGCCGGAGATGACGCGCCCGTTCTTCAGGTTCTGCCACGCGGCGCGCGCCACTGAGGGGAAGTGCACGCCGGGGTGCTCGGTGAAGTTGCGATCTTCGGTCTCGAGCGTGGTGACGACCACCTTCTCGGGCAGCACCTCCGGCACCGGCCAGAAGCCCCACGCCTCGTGACTGCCGGGGACTTCTCCGAGGAACTTGCCGGTGCGATCGAGCAGCAGGTGCGAGGGCTGCCGGTGGTGGAGCGTGCCGTCGAGCGAGCGGAAGAAGAGGACCGCGAGGACCACCACGCCCAGCAGCGCCAGCCCTCTGGTGACCCTTCTCCCGCGCGTCATGGCTACTTCTGGTGCGCGCCGGTGACGACGATCTTCATGCCCGCGCCACGCCCGCGCACTTCTTCGCGGTACATCTGCTCGGCGTACGGCGGCGGGTGCACGAACTTGCCTTCGCTGCTGGCGCGCACCCGGAAGTGGAAGGTGTGCGTGCCGCGCGGCAACTCGGTGAAGTAGTAGCGCACCTCCTGATCGAGCCGCTGCACGTAGGTCGGCGCGATGGAGTCGGACTGCGAGGGCTTCGCGTCACTGCTCGCCGTCTCGAGGTTCGGGTTGAGCGGCTCGAGGCCGGCGGCGATCGGCACCACCACCGCCACGTGGTGACGCAGTTCATCGGTCACCACCTGGGTGTGGATCTCGAGGATCTCCCCGAGCGGCACGGAGAGCGAGCCGCCCGCCTTGTCGTCGTGATTGGTGATCGCCGAGCCATCGGAGTGCAGCCACGAGAGGCTGCGGCTGACGATGAAGCCTTCCTTCTTCGGCTCGACCGTCGCGCCCGCGCCCGCCGGCAGGTACTTCTGCTGCAGCCGGACGCTGACCGGCCCTCCGACCACGTTGAGTGAGAGCGCCGCGTCGCCTTCGACCGTGCGGCGGCCCGCGCGCTTCGTCTCATCGAGCGCCACGTCGGTGACGCCGGCCACGCTCACCGTCGTCTTCGGCTGCGGGGTGGTGTTCTTCTCGAGGTACGTGCCCAGCGAGACCAGCGCGCGGCGGTTGGCGTGGGTGCTGCCGAAGCCGTACTGCGCGCTCGCCTTCGACAACAGCGCGTCGCGGATCATGGTGTGCTTCGCGTTCGCCGGGTCGAGCTTCAGCAGCGCTTCCCACACCGCCGCCGTGGTCGCTGCGGAGGAGCCCAGGTACAGCCCGTTCCACGAGGTGCGATCGCCGCGCACGCCGTCGAACACCTGCTGGCCCTTCACCAGCTTGAACACCAGGCTGTCCCATAGCTCGCCCTTGAGCGCGCCGAGGTTGGTCTGGAAGGTGTTGGGCCGCTCGGCCATCGCCGAGGTGAGATCGGCCAGCGAGGTGGGGTCCATCGTCTTGCGCTTGGCGAACAGCTCCACGAGGTAGTTCTCGTCGAGCTCACCGACCCGACCGAGCGCGCGCAAGGCGGAGGTCTGCTGGTTGTAGCGGTACTCGCTCCACAGTCCGTTGAAGTCGGTGCGCAGCACGCGCTTGAGCCCGTCGGTCGCGCGGCGCAGCACGGCGTCGTCGATCGCAATGCCCGACTTGCGGGCCGCCACCATGAACTCCACGCCCTGGGCGGTGAGCGCGACGTCGCCGCGGCCACCGGGCCAGTACGAGAAGAAGCCCTGCTCGTCCTGGTGCTGCTTGAGCTCGTCGAGGATGCGCTTGCTCGACGCCTGGATCTGCGGCGTGAAGCGCGTGTCGAGCTCGAGTCGCTTGAGGAACCCGCCGAGCGCGAGATCGGGCGCGACCTGGCTCATGCGCTGCTCGAGGCAGCCGTGGGGGTAGGCCGAGAGGTACTCGAGACCGCTGGCCAGCTCGAGCAGCCCGGGCTGGTTGGTGAAGATGATGGTCTGGCTGCCGGTGCCGGCGCGCGGCTTCTCGGGGAAGTCGGCGGCGCTCTGCTTGCCCGGCTGGAAGGTGGTGAACAGCGCGCGGCGCTCGACGGCGCGATCCGGCAGCAGCGGGAGCTTCACCTCGAACGCGTCGCCCGCCTTGTCGCTGAGCCGGGTGACGTCGACGCGCACGGTGAGCGCCGTGTCCTTGCCGGTGGTGACGCTCTTCACCGTCGCGGGGGTGAGCACCGAGAGCGCCTTGTTCGCCTTGAGGTCGATCTTCTCCTGGCTGCTGGCCTTGCCCTCGATTGCGCCGGAGATCTTGATGTCCACCACGCCGGGGCCCTCGGCGCCTTCCACCAGTCGCGCCACCGCGCCGGGCCAGAAGGTGTCGCCCATGCGCACGAAGCGCGGGAGTTGCGGCTGCACCAACACCGGCAACCGCACCTTGAGCGAGCTCTGCTTGAGGCCGAAGCGCGTGCCACCCGACACCGCCACTGCGCGTACGCGGAAGGTCGTCAGATCGTCCGACAGGGTGATCGGCACCACCAGCTTGCCGCTCGCCGGCACCACCAGCGTCGCCGCGTAGAAGGGCACGGTCTGGAAGTTCTTGCGCACCATGCGCTTGCTGCCGTTGGCGTCTTCGTCGTCGCCGCCGTCACCGCCGGGCTCTTCTTCGAGCTCCGACACGCGGCCCACCACCAGGTTGCGCGTGTCGCGAATGCTGACCGCGCGCTGGTTTCGCTTGATCAGCTCGGTCAGGGGGTCGAGCGGGCCTTCCTTCGCCAGCGAGAGCACCGCCTCGTCGACCAGCCACAGCGTCACCTCGCCGCCCACCGGCTTCTTCTGATCGTCCGTGAGGGTGATGGTGAAGTCGTGCTTCGTGCCGGGGCGGGCCATCTCCGGGTGCTGCACCGACACCAGCACCGTGTTCTTCGTCGCGTCGACCTGGAGATCGAGCGAGCTGGCCACCGTCGCCGGCTTGTACCGCGCGTCGTCGGTCTTCCCTTCACCGAGGCGGCCGCGCATCAGCACCACGTGCATCGGCAGGTTGGGCACGAAGCGATCGGTGATCGGCACGTCGATGACCGCCTTCGAGCCAGCCACGTCCTTCCACAGGTAGCGGTTGCCACCCGGCTCTTCGACGATCACCAGCGCGCGCGCCGTGGCATAGGGGCTCTGCACCAGCACGTGGGCGACCTCACCCGGCGCGTAGCTCTTCTTGTCGGGCTTGAGCTCGAACACGCCGTCGCGCGACTTCTGCCAGCTCTGCGGGGTCGAGCCGCCGATGTAGAGGTCGGCCGAGAGCGTCTGCACCCGGCCCAGCTTGTCGCGCGCGAAGAGCTCGACCACGTACACGCCCGACTCGGTGATGGGGAACGCGTTGCTGACCGCCTCGGCGCCCGAGGTGAGCACCTTCTCGGCGACCTGCACGTCTTCCTGCTCGGTCTGGTACTTCGCCTGGCCCGTCGCGAAGCTCGTCTCGCGCAGCGTCGAGTGCCACACCCGGCGGAAGATGCGCACGCGCACGTCCTGGCCCTTCACCGGCTTGTCGTCGACGCCGACCGCCAGCACCTCCGGCTTCAGCTCGGTGGCCTTCTCGAGATAGCGGGGGATCTTCAGGCCCAGCACGAACGCGGGGAGCGCCTTCACCTCGGTGCTGGTGGTGACCGGCTGCTCGTCGGGGCCGGTGACGGTGGCCTCGAAGCGGTAGATGCGCGGGCTGCCGTCGAGATCGAGCTGCGGGTTCATGGTGATGTCGGCCGCGCCGTTGTCGTCGAGCTCGCCCTGCTGCGAGGTGACGCCGGGTGCCTGCTGCGAGGCGGGCCGGGCGAACTGTGTCGAGTTGGCGAAGAGGAAGCCGGGCTGCCCCTTCGGCACCCAGTCCCACGGGCGCTGCGTGACGGTCCACGCGATGGGCTGGTTCGCGACGTTGCCGCCCGCGTAGTAGCGCGCCAGCGCCTTCACCTTGAACGGGCCGTCGTTGCGCACGCGCAGCGCGCCGGTGAGCTGCACCTCGAACGTCGGCACGCGGTACGCCTCGATCTTGAAGCCACGGCGCGCGAGGAACGACTCGGGGTTCTTGTCGAACAGCGACAGGGTGTAGTCGCCGGTCGGCACGTCGTTCTCCTTGAACGTCGCCTCCAGGCCGCCGAGCGGCGAGACCTTCGAGGTCACCGGGTACGCGGTGCCGTCGGGGCCGATGACCTGAATGCCGAAGCGCTTGAGGTCGGCGGGCACGCGCAGCTCACCGCTCACCTTGCTGCGCACGAAGGCCTTGATGAACACCGGCTCGCCCGGGCGGTAGATGCCGCGCTCGGGGAAGATGAAGCCCAGCGTGGTGTCGTTGACCGGCGCGGGGATCGACTTCGCCAGCAGCCACGACAGCCACGAATCGGAGCTCGACCAGTGGTTGTTGGCGAACACCGGGAGGTGCTCGCGCGGGTCGAGCACCAGCACGTCGTCACCGGCGCTGATCGACACCCGGCTGATCGAGTCCCACCCCATGGGCGAGAACGAGACGCGGCCGTCGGAGTCGGTGGGCTGCGTGAGCTCCGCCACGCGCTGCGGCGTTCCGGCGAGGCCTTCGAGCTTCACCGTCGCGTTGCGCACCGGGTCCCCGCCGTCGAGGGTGCGCACGTAGATCACCGCGCGGCCGGTCTCTTCGACCGAGGTCACCGAGAGGTTGGTGATCTGCACGCGCATGTACGCGCGCTCGGCGCGACCCGAGAGCCTCCGCAGGCCGATCAGGTACGTGCCGGGGCGGTTGGCGCCCACGACGTCGTCGAGCAGCGGCTTGAGATCGAGGCCGAAGGTCGTCGCGCCCGACTTGTCCTGCAGGGGGAGATCGACCAACCGTGACACCAGCGGGCTCCCGAGCAGCCGCAGGTGCTGCGACAGCTCGCGCGAGTCGGCGTAGCTCGAGGGCAACGCGGCCACGCTCGGCTCTTCACCGGGGAAGGGCGGCTCGCTCTGCTCGTCGATCACCACCGGCGACGCGGGCCAGGGCCACAACCCGGCGTGCATCGGATCGACGCGGTACACGCGCACGTCGGCGCGGGCCTCGCCGTAGCCTCGCAGCGGCAACGTGCGCGGGCCTTTCGCCTCGAGCATCGCGGTGCCCTGCTGCCACGAGAGGAACGGCGTCTTCCACCCGAGGTGGAAGTAGACGTCGGCGCTCTTCACGTCGCGCAGCGGGCGCTGGGCGTCGTCACGAATGGGCGCGCTGCCCAGCGTCAGCTTGTAGAGCGTGTCGGGCACGAACTTGCCGACGAGCTGCACGCGGCTGCCGTAGCTCTGGAAGCGGAGATCGGGCACCGACGGCTCGAGGCGCACCAGCTTGCGCAGCGAGGTGAGGGTGAGGTCGGCCACCGGTGCCGAGAACACGAGCTGCGGCATGTCGCCTCGGTTGCCGCAGCCCAGCGCGAGATCCTTCGGGGTCGAGGCGCCACCGACCAGCGGGAAGAGCGAGTTGCCGCAGCGCACCTCGGTCAGGGTGAAGGGCGTGCGCGTCGAGGCGCGGCCCTGCCACAGCGTGGTGCCCTCGTTGCCCAGCGCGAGGCTGACGGTGGCGACGAGTTGTTTCCCTTCGGGCACGTCTTCGTCGAGCGTCACCGTCCACGTCGCGGGATCCCGGTGCGTGGCGCGGGGCAGCGGCGCCAGCGCGTAGGTGTTCACTTTGCGCGAGGGCGAGTCGCCCAGGCCGGGCAGATCGCGGATCTCGAGCGACAACATCTTCTTGAGCGACGCGACGGGGTACGCCTGCGGGAAGGTGAGGGTGATGACGCGGAAGGGGCGCAGGCCCTCGCTGCCGGGCGACGGAGACATCGCCGACGGCGCCGACATCATGGTGGTGAGGATCTTCCGGCCGCCGTTGGCTTCGATCGAGAAGCGGGCGAGCGCGGGCCACGGCTCGGCGGGGCGGAACTGGAGCGTCTTCTTGTCGACCCACACGTACGCGCCGGGCCAGTCAGGGGTGATCTTCAGCCGCTTCGCGCCGTCGTCGGCGTTGGCCTTCTCTCCGACCTGATCGCCGGGGAAGTAGACGGTGATGGGGTCGAACCCGCGCAAGAACTGCTCAGGGAGAATTCCCCCCGAGGTCGGTCGCTGGCCCTGATCGGCGGGCCGGTACTGCGCGAGCGCGGTCGTCGAGAGCAGCGCCAGCACGAACATCAGCCGACGGGAGAGAGGAGGCGCACACATGGTCAACTCGCGGTTCATGGAAATCACTGGGACACCCCCACGCGGCCGAAGAACTCGCGCAGATATTCTTCAGGCACGTCGTTCTTCTCGCCCGACAGCCCGAGCAGCACCGGCTTGAAGGCCAGCGGCGCGGCGCCCGGCGAAGGCGGGTTGCGAACGGTCAGCAGGTAGCGGCCCTTGTCGAGGCCGAGGTACTGGTGGCAACCCTCGCCGACCAGTTGGTACCCGTCGTTGTAGACGGCGCACTCGAGCAGCTCGCTCTTCGCCTGCACGCCGAGGCCGAGCTTGCCCTTGTTGGTGGTGTCGAAGCGGAACAGGCGCACTTCCCCCGGCGCGAGCCAGTCTTCGGCGCCGATGCCTTCCGCGAGCTGCGTGACGGGGTCGGCGGTCCACCGCAACGAGCCCGGCTGCACGCGACCCGCGAACGGGCGCACCAGCAACCGGTACGTGCCCGGTGACAACACCCGCACCAGCTCACAGCCGGTGTCGAGCCCGTCGACGCTGAGCAGATCGTTGCCCTTGAAGAGGCCACACACCCCGCTCTCCGAGGCGACGCGCACCACGGCTTCTTTGTCGACGACCAGGGTGCGATCGATGCGGCCCGCCTGGAGCGGCACCGCGACCGACGAGGTGAGCCCTGCGCCCGGCACTACCGGCAGCTCGATGCCCAGCCGTGCCCAGCGCTCACGACCCGGGGCGTGCACCATCGCGCGCAGCGGCCCGACGCCGTGCTCGATCAACAACTCGGCGCCCGACCTCGCCGGCACCTTCGCGCGGCACGAAGCGATGCGCGTGCCATCGGTCAGCGCGACGGTGCAGCGCAACGCGCCGTCGATGGTGGCCAGCCGCTCGGTGTCATTCGGAGGCACCGCCAGCCGCACCGTGCCCGGCGCCCGCGGCGAGTCTTCGTAGAGCCCGCTGAAGGCGATGGTGCTCGCGCCGCCCTCCAGCAGCACGGTGGTGACGTCGGCCGCGCCTTCCGCCGAGACGAGCACCAGACTGCCGCCCTGGCCGGTGAGCACGCAGCGCCGCAGATCTCCGGTGGGGGCACACAGATCCATCGCCGCGCCCGAGTCGTCGAGCAGCACCGCCCAGGCGTTCTTCGGCAACGTCGCCTCGAGCCGCGCGCGCGTCGTCTTCGGAAGCCCGAAGCGGCCGACGTTGGTGAAGCTCAGGCGCTTGCGGCCCGGCGACAAGGCCTCGACCCGATCCGGCACCGCGATCGCCCGCCGCACGATGCGCGCGTCGACGTCGGTGTCGGAAGGGGCCCACAGTCGCGAGACGGCCTCGACGCCCACCTTGCTCGCCGCGAAGCACGCCGCGTCGCGACGTTCCCGCACCGCGCCCGCGCCATCGAAGGCGCACGACGGCGCCGCGCGTTCCCCGTGCTGCACCCGCGCCTCGAGCAGGAACACCGAGGGGCTGGTGCCCTTCACCGCTTGAATGAGCGGCACACGGTTGAGCGGGAACGAGAAGCCCTTCTCGTCGGCAACGGCCACGTTCTCCTCGAGCGGGATCGCCTGCGGCTTGGTGCCGATGCCGCTGAAGATCGTCGCGCCGCCCTCGAGCGACACCTCGGGGCCACACGCGCGGAGCAGGCCGGTCTCGGCGCCTCCGATGCAGAACACCTGCGCGCTGGTGCGGTAGCGGCCGGCGCGCGGCACGGTGATCGACAGCGCCCCTTCGCCAGGCAACGTGCCCGCGGTGCCCTGCGCCACCGCGCGCGAGCGGAAGGCGGTCACCACCGGCGCAGTTCCGTCGGTCGTCCACAGGCGCACGCGGAACTTCTGCAGCTGCGGCCGCACCAGCATCGTGCAGTCGCTCACCCGGCTCTTGCGGTGCACCACCAGGCCTTCCGCGGTCTCGAGCGCACAGGAGATCGGCGTCTTGCCCTGCGCCCGCACCGAGAGCTCCTGCACCGAGTCCTTCTCGGCGACGGGAACGGCGAAGGAGATCACCGAGCCCGCCAGCGAGAGCTTCGCGCCGTCGGTGAACACGCCCTTGTCTTCGACGGTGGGCAGGGTGACGGTCAGCTTCGTCTCGCCGGGCCGCTGCGTCTCGCTCTCGAGCACCAGCGTGTACTTGCCCTTGAGCACCGGCTCGGCGACCGCGCAGTTCCAGTCGGCGCCGTTCTCGCTGCCTTCGAACACCAGCCGGCCCTTCTCATCGAGCAGGCGGCAGCGCACGTCGACTTCACCCTCGGTGCGAACGCGCAGCGTCCCATCTCGGGGCACCAGCAGCGGCACCGTCGAGGGGGCGGGCAGGGTGCGCGCCATGCCCGGCAGCAGCGTCGCCGAGCCGAGGTGCAGTTGGTACGTGACGCCCACGTCGCCGCGCGAGTGTTCGGTCAGCAGCTTGTATTGACCGGCCGGCAGGGTGAGCTTCACACCCGACGGCGGCGGAGGGGCCGCGCGCGCCTGCGCCACTTCGACCGGCGCGGCCTGCGGCGCTTCTCCGTCACCTTCTCCGCCCTCGGCGTACTCGCCGCCTTCTTCCGAGTACTCGCGCTCCGGGGGCGCTTCGCTCTCGCCCTCACTGCCGCTCTCAGCCTCGTACGAGTCACCTTCGCCGTCGTTCGCCGGCTGCATCGGCGGGACGATCTCCACCGCCTTCGGCGCCTTGTCCTTCTCGAGCAGGAAGATGCGGCCCTGCATGCCGCCGGTCAGCACCACGTCGAGCTGCGTCTCGCCCTCGAGGGTGAAGAGGAACTCGTCTTTCCCATCGGCGCCCAGCTCGGCGGAGTACCAGGTGAAGTACTCGACCTTGTGCGGCTTGTTGCCCTTCAGGGTGATGGCGTCGCGCACCTTCTGCAGCGCGGTGTGGCGCATCGACTCGACCGTCAGCGGCAACTGCGTCCACAGGTACGTCCCCGGGCGCAGCTCACGGCGACCGGAGCACGCCGCCGGCACCGTCTCGATCGGCCACCCGTCGGGATCGTCGATGCGGCACTGCATCGGCGGCGCGCCCTGGCTGGTGGTTCCCAGCTCGTAGGGGCCCTCGGTCTTCACCGTCAGCTTCTGCTGCACCAGCTCGTTGGCCTCGACGCGGAAGTACTGCTCTCCCTCGCCCGCCACGCCCGGGTACTCGCGCACCGGCCGCTTCGAGAGCGTCAGCGCGCCGCGGCCCCGGCTCGCGCCGACGGTGCTCGCGGTGAAGAGGTAACGGCCCTTCTGCAGGTAGGTCTGGATGAGGCAGTTGCGGCCGCGGCCTCCGCCCTGGTTCTGCGCGACCTGATCGATCACCGGCGTGCGGAGCCGGCACTCGGTCGACAGCAGCCCCTGCGTGGTGACGTTGTAGAGGCCGGGCGCGTCGACGTCGAAGGCCACCGCCTGGGTCTGGCTCTGCGCGAAGTCGAAGAAGGTCGGCGTGTCGGGCGTGATGCGCGGCAGCGGGGTGAGGCTCGGCTGGTACGAGACCGGAGAGCTCCACCCGACGAGCGAGCCCGGCTTCGAGAGGGTGAGGTTGACCGGTTGGTCCGAGGTGTTGGCGAGCGTGAGCGTGTCGCTGCCCGCGGGCACCGTACATTCCCCTGCGCGCGCCGAGACCGAGCCGGCCTTGAGCGCACAGCCGAAGGGCACGCCGCCCGCCGAGCGCACCGAGACCGCGGCGCCGAACTTCACCGGCACCTCGAGGCTCTTCTTGGCGTCGAGCTGGAAGTGGAGCGGGCTGGTGCCCAACAGCGGCAGCTCCTGCACCGACAGGCCGCGCACCCGCACGTTGCCGACCCGGCTGAGCGTGAGGCGGTAGAAGCCCTCTTCCAGCTTGACCTGATCGATCAGACAACCGCCGCGCGCGTCAGTCGGCTTCGCGCTGCTGTCACCGTCGGGGGCGATCTTCAGCTTCTCGACGCCCGAGAGACCGGCCATCAACTGCACCTGGTAGGCGCCAGGCTCGAGCGCGAGCAGCTCGTTGCAGTCGACCGCTTCAGGCTTCGACTGGGTGAGCCGCTTCAACTGCCCGTCGCTCTGCAGCTTGTAGATCTCGCAGGTGCTCTTGAGGCCTCCCGCGGTGCTGATGCGCCAGCGTCGTGACGAGAGCCCCGCGCGCTGCAGCAGGCTGCCTCCGTCCTTGATCTCGAACCAGACGATCGCCCCGCTGCCGTCGTAGTTGAAGTCGCGCTCGAGCTTCTCGCCGTCCTTGATCGCCAGCAGGCTGCGGCCGACCACGCCGAGCTGATCGCCCGACGGAGAGACGCGCTCGAGCTGGCAGCCCAGCGGCGCCGCGTCGGTGTCATTGGGGAGATCATGCACCCCCACCAGGAAGGTGCCCTTCGAGGTCTTGAAGCCCAGCGTGGTGGACGACGAGCCGTAGTAGCCGCCCCAGCCGATGGCGGTCCCGTCGCTGCGGTAGCTCGCCCACTCGAGGCTGCCTCGCGTGCCTGGCGCACCGCGCACCAGAAAGACCGGCAGGGTGTTGGTGCCGTCGAGCGTCACGCTGCACTCGGGCAGCAGCGCGTTCTTCTCGATGCGGCAGGCGGCGTAGGGTGAGCGCACGTTGGCCCGCAGGCCCTGCAGCTCGACCGGCGACGTCACCGCGCCCTCGAGGCTCAGCACGCCCGCGACGTATTCCTGCGGCGCCTGCACCGCGAAGACGCCCGAGGCGGGCAGGGTGAAGGCCACCGAGCGTTCGGCCGGCCCGGGGCGGAAGCCGGTCTCGATGGTCAACGAGTCGTCGACCGAGCTGCCGGTGATGGTCGTCGAGTCGCGCCCGTAGACGACGAGCTGGTACTCGCCGGCCTCGAGCTGGCTGTCGAGCCACCACTCGTGCATCGGCTGGCCCGCGCGCGGAGAGAACTGCTGGTGCCACGGCAGCTGCGGCTCGAGCCACTCGCCGTTCTTCCACAAGCGCACGTCGCCCGCGTGCCGGCCGGAGACGCGCACCCAGGGCACGCCGCGCTCCTTCATCGACAGCCAGAAGGTGGCCTGCTGCCGCGGCTTGAGCGTGGTGTTGACGGCGGTGCCGGGCGCGAGGCGCGGCGCCGGTGCGTTCAGCTCGAGGAAGGGGCTCGCCGAGAGCGCGACCTGGCCCTTGCCGCGCTTCGGAGACTCGAGCCGCACCTTGTACTGGCCGGCGTCGAGCAGGAGATCGAGCTCACAGTTCGCCCCGCCCACGTTGCCGCTGCGCGCGAAGGGGCCGCGCACGCGATCGATGATCTCGCACGAGGTGCCCGACGCGCTGCGCGCCGAGAGGTGGATCGCCCCGGGGGCGTCGAGGGTGAGCAGCGCCTCCTGTCGTCCACTTCCCGCGACGGACGCGGTGGAAAGAGTCGCTGCGTTGAAGACGAGGAGAGTGAGGGCGGGGAGGACCGTGGCCATCGGCGTTCGGACCGTACAGCAAGGCCCGGGCCGTCAGTGATCTCTCATGGTTGGCGACGCGCGCGTGGGCGCGGGGCCTCACTCCACCGTGGCGTGCAGCTCGAACGCGCCGCCCATGATGTCGAACGAGTCGATCACCACCAGGTAGTCGCCGGCCGGCACATCGAGCAGCTCGAGCGTCGAGGCGCTGCCCGCGCCGGGCGTGTCGTCGATGCACGCCAGCGCGTCGACCGAGTCGGCCGGGCAGCCGGGCATCACGTAGAGCGTGGTGTCGAAGTTGGTGCCGCTGCCGACGGTGCTCAAGGTGAGCTTCGCCGCGCGGTCGGTCAGCCGCACCTTCACCACGCCTTCCGGGCGGCCCTTGGGGTCGGCGCTGCTGCAGCCGCCGGGGGCGTCCCACAGGCTGCCGCCTTCCGCGAAGCCGGTGATCATCGCGCCGCCCGCGGTCGGCACCAGCACCGGCGCCGCGTTGCACTGCTGGGTGCGCATGGGCGCCGCCGAGGCGCACTTGTTGTTGGTACCGCCCACCACGCCGGGCGAGCAGGTGAGGTTCGCGCCGCACACGTCGAAGCCGCGCGGGTCGCAGCTCTGGCCCGCGGTGCGCACGGGGATCACGGTCGGCGCGACGATCTTCGCCGTGCCCACGTGGCCCGCGAGATCGACCGGCGTCGCCACCAGCTTCGGCACCTGCTCGTCGAGGCCCGCGCCCGACTGCAGCCGCAGGAAGAAGGCGCCGTCGACGGCGAGCTGCGCGGCGTCTTGCTCGAACGACGCGAGGTCGGCCTGCCCGTCGCCATCGGAGTCGATCGACACCGGCTGGCCCGACGCGTTCTGGAAGGTGAAGCGGATGAGCGAGAGATCATCTTCCGGCTCGGTGCCCTCGAGGAGGATCGTCGGCCCGTTGCTGCCCTTGTAGAAGGCCAGCTTGCTGATCTGCGGCGCCAGCCCCTCGGAGCACTTCGCCGGCGTGCCGCGGCAGCCGAAGCCCGGCTCGCAGCGATCGGTCACGTAGGTCGAGTCACAGGGCGAGCCCAGCGACTGCACCACCTGCGGCGTCACGGCGACGACCTGCTCTTCCGACTGCAGGCCGGTGGCGTCGGTCAACGTCACGCCCACCTGCGGCACCACGAAGCCGTTGGCGAACAGCCCGTGCGCGAAGGCGAAGGCGGTGATGGTCTCGGTCACCCACTTCTTGCTCTCGAGGAGCAGGGTCGCCTGATCCGCGTCAGGCGCGCCGTCGCGGTTGAGATCGAAGCCCACCAGCGGTCCACCCGACGAGTCGAGCAGCCGCACCGACACCGACACCGCGTCGAGGTTGCGATCTTTGCCCTTCACCGAGAGGCGCAGGTCACGACCGGTGCGGCCGACCACGTTGGCCTCCAGCGTCACCCATTCCGGCGCCACGCCCGCGCCGCCGTCTGCGGTGACCGTCGACCCGCCGCCACCACCCGTTCCGGTCCGGCCTCCGCCCCCACCACTGCCGGTCCCGCCGCCGCCCTGGCCTCCGTCGGCGCCCGTCGTCATCGGCGGACACGCGGTCAACACCAGCAGCATCGGCACCAGCACTCGAATCAGCTTCATCGTCATTCCCCCGGCGAAAGCCGAAAGGGGCAGGCGTCGCGCCCACCCCTTCCGGTTCATCGACACTTCAGGTCGTGTTCTTCAGAGCTCGCAGTCAGCCGCGGCGTTGGTCGGCGTGCCGGCGCCCTTGAGCCAGATGTCCGAGCCGTCGCCGCAGGTGACGTCGTCGTTGCCGCCGACACCTTCGATGAAGTCGTCACCGCCGGCCGCGTCGATGACGTCCGCCGCCGAGCTGCCGTAGATGCGGTTGTTGAGCGCGTTGCCGGTGATGGTGCAGATGCTGGCGCTCGGGCAGGTGAAGTTCTCGATGTCGGCGCCGATGACCTTGCTCGCCGTGCCCGCGGTGGTGCCGTCCATCACGTAGGTGACGACCGCGCCGTAGGCCGAGAAGTCCATCTTGTCGATGCCCGCGCCGCCGGTGAAGACGTCCGCGCCGGCGTTCGACGCGCCGACCACGAAGGTGTCGTCGCCCGCGCCGCCGACGAAGGTGTCGACGCCGCCGCCGCAGGTGAGGGTGTTGTCGAGCGCGTTACCGGTGACGGTGCACGCGAAGGCGCCCGTGGGGCAGATGACGTTCTCGACGTCGTCGCGCACGTTGTCGGTCTCGGTGCCGGCCGCGTCACCGTCGTTGGCCACGTTGAGGTCCATCGTCACCGTCACGGCCTGGATGCGCGCCGCGTAGCTCACGGTGTCGATGCCCGCTTCGCCGTAGACCGTGTCGTTGCCCGCGCCCGTCGAGGCGAGGAGGCCCATGAGGAAGGTGTCGTTGCCCGCGCCGCCGTAGAAGGTCTGGTCGCCGGTGTTGCCGGTGAAGGTGTCGGCGCCCGAGCCGCCGCGCACGATCTCGACGTCGAGCTTCACGTCGTCGGTCTCGGCCGCGACCGTCTCGCCGTCGTCAGCGCCCGCGCCGACCGTGACGTCGATGGCCAGGGTGCGCGCCGCGTAGGTCACCGTGTCGGTGCCGGCGCCGCCGTTGTACACGTCGCTGTCGGCGTTCGACGTGCCGCCGTTGAGCGTGTCGTTGCCGAGGTCGCCGTAGAAGGTGTCGTCGCCGTCGCCGCCGGTCAGCACGTCGTCGCCGATGCCGCCGTAGACCGTCAGGTCGCCGGTGTACGCCGCGCCGCCCGTGCCGTTGGCGCCGGTGAGCGCGGTGAAGGTGTCCGCCCCGCCGCCGAGCGAGAAGGTGACGCCGCCCAGGGCCGCCGTCGCGGTGACCGAGATGTCCTTGTAGGCGTCGACGTTGAAGGCGATGTCGATGGCCTGGTTGGTGCCGCCGACCACGAAGGCGTCGGCCGTCGCGCCCGCGCCGCGGATCTTGAGGATGTCGTTGCCGCCGCCCAGCGCCGCCACGATGCCCGCGCTGCTGGCGATGCCCGGGGCGAAGGTGCCGTTGGCGAAGTCGAGGATCAGCGTCTCGGTGCCCGTGGCGTGGCCGGTGATGTCGATCTTCTTCACCGCCGTCGACGTCGCGCCCGTGGTGGCCACGTCGTTGACGAGGATGTTGCCGCTCACTGCGTGCTTGCTGATGATCGCCGTCTCACCCGAGGCGAGCACCACCGTCAGCGTGCCCGACGCGAACGTGGGGGCCGTGGCGAGGGCCGCCAGCGGCTGGGCGATCTCCTCGACGCCCGAGATGTCGCCGTAGTCCTTCGGCTCTTCCGTGGGTCCACAGCCAACGAGCGCGAGCGCAGCAAGCCCGGCGATGATCTTGTTCTTCAGAGACATGTGATGCTCCTTGCGGCAATGAGGGCGCGGAGACCGTCTCCTCGCCGGGAATGACAACGCGCAGCACTTGAGCAATCGACACGCCAGCCGCGGCCCTGAAGCCCGGCGCGGATATTCCCGGGGCTTGCGCGATCAGGATCAGGATCCCCGGCAGTGATTTCCGAGGTCAGGACCCACCCGATCCCCAGCGCCGACCTCGTTCCGTCAGACCCATGACGAGTCGATTGCGACGCGTCGCGCAGAGCGGGAGAGTCGGCCCGCGCATGCGCTCGCATTCACTCGCCCTCGTCATCTTCTTGTCGTGCGCTGCCCAGGCCCAGAGCGCGCGCCCCGCGCCGACGGCCACCAGCGAGTCGACCCGCCTGGGCGCCGAGTACTTCGTGCAGCGCGCCGGTGCGTCGTGGACCTACGCGACCGCGAAGGGGAAGGGGCGGGTCACCATCGTCAGCTTCGTCGACTGGCGCGCACAGGTGAGCGTGTCGATCGGCAAGTGGGTGGGCAGCAGCAGCTGGCGGGTGAAAGACGGTGCCTGGCTCGAGCGCTCGGGGCTGCGCGCGGATCATGAGGCGGTGGTGCTGCCGGCCTCGATGTCGCGCGGCTCGCGGTGGGAAGCGCCCTCGTCGATGGAGCGCGGCGCCGGCAAGCAGTCGAGCTACGAGGTGTTGGCGCTCGAGGCATCGGTCGAGCTCCCCACCGGCCTCACCGTCGATCACTGTCTGGCGGTGCTCGAGTCGCCGCTCGAGGGAGGCGAGAGCTTCACGCACTACTACGCACCCAACGTGGGCAAGGTCGCGGTGCAGGGCCCCGAGGGCTGGGTGTACCGGCTCGTCGAGTACCGCAGCGGTGGCAAAGGCCACGCCGAATGATCCGCGCGGGGAGCGCCCTTCTCCTCGCCACCCTCCTGTCGTTCAGCGGCTGCCGCGCGCTCCACGAAGGCGCCATCAAGCAGCGCCTGGTGCAGACCCGCTTCTTCGGCCGCGCGGTGCCGCTCCCGCTGGCGGAGATCGATCGCTGGCTCGTCGCGCACCGCGCTGCCCCCGGCAGGCTGTGGTGCGAGCTGTGTCTGCTCAGCGCCCAGAACGTGGACGGCGGGCGGCAGTACTGCCTCTCGAGCCACGAAGAGACCGCCTGTGTGATCGCCCGAGGCGACGGCCCTTCCCGCACCCGCTTCGAGGCGGTCGAGCCCCAGCGCACCTCGGCGCAGGTGCTGCGCTCGCTGTGGGCGGTGGTCGAGCCTGACGCCGCGCTGGTCGCCGATCAGCTCGACGCCGGCGAGCTCGGTGCGCTCGCCTACGAAGAAGAGGAGGCCTTCGCCCCGCGCTGGAGCTTCGCGGTCGGCGCCAAGGTGGGCAGCGTCATCTCGTACGATCCGATCACCTTCACCTTCGGCGCCCACGCCGGCTTCCGCTACTGGGGCAGCATGTTCGTGGTGCCCGGCGCGGTGGTGGAGGTCGAGAACATGCTCCAGGCCTCTCGCTCGCTCGTCACCTCGAGCCTGCTGGGCCGCGTCGAGCTCACGTTGTGGACCGACGACAACGCCCGCTTCGTGAACCTGCCGCGCGTGTCGTTCGTGATGGGCGCCGGTCCGCTGATCGGCTTCGGTCGCCAGCCCGCCCTCGGAGGCCGCGCGGTGATCGGCATTCACCTCATTCACCTCGCGCGTTTCCTCACCCCGTTCTTCTTCGAGCTGGGCTTCCAGGCGCTGGAGGTCGACGCCCAGTCGTCCACCGGCTTGCGCATCGCCCTCGGGTTGGGCTTCTGACCCACCGCGTCAATCGAAATCGAATGGGGTCGTTTGCCTCAAGATGGTTCGCCGTTACAACGCGGCCTCCTTTCTCAAAGCGGGGTCCGACCATGCGATTCAAGAAGGCGATCTGGCTGTCTGCAGCACTGGCAGTGAGCGGCTGTGCGACGACGTACGAGGCGAAGTGGGACGAGAAGCCGGTGACGGCAGCGCCCACCGCCGAGGGCACGGCCAGCGCGACGAGCGAGGGCGACGCGGCGTGGGAAGCGCGCGGTGACAAGAACAAGCTGATCGAGGCGATCACCAAATGGGAAGCGGCCTTCGAGAAGGCGCCCACGGGTGAGCTGGCGGCGCGGCTGTCTCGCGCCCACTACCTGCTGGGCGACGGCTTCTACGCGCTCGAGAACGACGCCGAGGCCCGCGACGCCGAGTACCAGAAGGGCCTCGACTGGGCGACGCGCTCGCTCAAGCTCTCGGCGCCCGAGTTCGCGAAGGCGATGACCGAGGGGAAGAAGCACGCCGAGGCGATCACCCTCGCGCCGAAGGACGCGGTGCCGGCGATGTACTGGTACGCCACCAACCTCGGGAAGTGGGCGGCCAGCAAGGGCTTCGCCACGCGCCTCCGCTACAAGGACGACATCAAGGCCACGATGGACCACGTGAAGGCGCTCGACGAGCTGTACTTCTTCGCGGGCCCCTGGCGGTACTTCGGCAGCTTCGAGGCGGTGACGGCCGGCCTGGCGGGCGGCTCGCTCGAGAAGAGTGAGCAGAACTACAAGAAGGCCGTCGAGCTCGCGCCCAACTACCTCGGCGCGAAGGTGCTGTGGGCCGAGTTCCTGTGCACCAAGAAGCAGGACAAGGCGACCTACAAGAAGCTCCTCGAAGAGGTGATCGCCGCCGACGCGAAGGTGGACCCGTCGATCGCGCCGGAGAACACCATCGAGCAGCAGAAGGCGAAGAAGCTGCTCGCCGAGATCGACGACAAGTTCTGACCGCGCCGCATCCCTCCTCATCCCCCAGGGAACCACCTCATGATCAGGCACCTGCTGTTGTCGTTCGCGCTGTTCGCCGCCGTCGCTCACGCCCAGACCGTCACCGCGAAGGTCGGCTCCGTCGCTCCGGAAGGCACGCCGTGGGCCGAGTGGCTCGACGGCATCAAAACCCGCATGGACAAGGACACCGGCGGCAAGCTGAAGCTGAAGATCTTCCTCGGCGGCAAGCTGGGCGGCGAGAAGGAGATGCTGGAAGAGACGCGCAACGGCAACCTCCACCTCTTCGGCGGCGCGGTCGGCTCGGTCGCCACCTGGGTGCCGGAGCTCAACGTGCTCGAGCTGCCGTTCATCTTCCAGTCCGACGCCGAGGCCGACTTCGTGCTCGACAAGATCCGCGATCAGGTCGCGAAGCTGATCGAAGCCAAGGGCTTCGTGATGGTGATGTGGGCCGAGAACGGGTGGCACGGCTACGGCGTGAAGGGCAAGTGCGTCGACAAGGTCGAAGACCTCAAGGGCCTCAAGATGCGCAGCCAGGAATCGTACGTGCACATCGAGACCTACAAGGCCTTCGGCGCGTCGCCGGTCGAGATGGCGGTGCCCGAGGTGCTGGGCGCGCTGCAGACGGGCACGGTCGACGGCTACTCGAACACGCCGCTCTTCTCGTTCGCCACCAGCTGGTGTCAGGGCATCACGCACTACACGTACACCCGGCACATCTACCAGCCGGGCATCATGGTCATCTCGAAGAAGTGGTTCGACCAGCAGCCCGAGGAGATCAAGAAGGCGCTGCTGGTGCGCAGTGAAGAGCGCGCGGGCATCGCGGGCGTGCGGGCGCTGTCTGAGCCGCTGCTCGACAACTTCAAGGCCGCCGGCAAGACGGTGTGCACGCTCAAGCCCGAGCAGACCGCCGCCTACGCTGCGCGCGTGAAGCCGGTGTGGGACGCGTTCGCGAAGAAGGCGCCGGGCAACAAGGCGATCCTCGACGCGGTGCTGGCGGCGAAGAAGGAATTCGCCGCGAAGAAGAAGTAGCGCCAGGGGGAGTTCCCGCATGGAGTCGTTGCGTCGCACCGCCGCGAAGGTGGATGAGTTCGTGTATCGCGTGGAGCGGCTGCTGCTGCTGCTCAGCCTCACCATGATGACGGTGCTGGTGACGCTCGACGTCATTCAGCGCTCGTTCTCTCGGCCCACCGGAAAGCTCGAGAGCGCGCTGCTGGCGCTGCTCTACACCTCGCCCACCGCCGAGCAGACCGCCTTCGTGGTGAACGTGCTGGGGCCGATCGTCTTCGGGGTGCTCTCGCTGGCCTTCTTGTCGCTCGCCGCGCACTCGTCGCGCAGCATCTCGGCCGAGCGCGCGCAGGCCCCGGCGCCGGGCTTCGGCAAGTCGGCGGCGATCGGCGTCGGGCTCTTCGTCGGGCTGGCGGTGTTCGTGAAGGCGCTGCTCTTCGTCTTCCCGTCCAGCGTGCCCGGCGCGCAGAAGTTCTCGCTGGGCTTCATGTTGTGGAGCGGCCTGCTCGGCGCCTCGCTCGCCACCAAGACGCGGCGCCACATCATCCTCGACCCGATCAAGAAGAAGCTCGACCCGAAGACGCTCGCGCAGTTCTCGCTGGTGGGCGGCGTGGTGACCTTCGGCTTCTGCGCCTTCATCGCGCTGCTGGGCTCGCTGCAGCTGGCCGATCAGATCCACGAGTGGGCGTCGGGTGACGGCGTGGGCGTGTTCGACGCGCTGCCGGTGCCCCTGTGGGTCAACACCCTGGCGGTGCCGGTGACCTTCTCGGTGATGGCGCTGCGGTTCCTCGGGCAGGGCATTCACGACTTCAAGTGGGGGCCGCCGAAGGGTGGGGCCGACGCGCACGGCATCGATCTCGAGGCGCTCGAGAAAGAGCAGCTCCCGCTCGACGGCGGAGGTGCCCCGTGACGAACTGGGTGATCTTCGCGCTGACCGTCTCGTTGGCGATCGTCGCCTACCGCCAGCGCAAGGTGGGCCTGGGCGTGTGGCTGGCGCTGCTGTGCGGCACCTTCTTCTTCACCGGCAAGACCGCGTTCCTGGTGCTGGGCCTCATCTCCGCGGCGCTGCTGCTCGGGCAGCCGCTCTTCGTGTTGATGGGCGGACTGGGCATCGCGCTGCTGGCGACCGTCTCGGGCCTCTCGAGCCTCGACGAGCAGGTGCTGGTGGTGCGGCAGCTGCTCGGGCTGGCGGGCAAAGAGGTGCTGCTGGCGATCCCCTTCTTCGTGGTGGCCGGCGAGCTGATGACGCAGGGCAGCCTCGCCCGCCGGTTGATCGAGTTCATGAAGGCCGCCTTCGGCTGGATCCCCGGGGGCCTCGCGGTGTCGGCGGTTGCGGGCTGCGTGTTCTTCGCGGCGATCTCCGGCAGCTCACCCGTCACCGTGGTGGCCATCGGGTCGATCATGGTGCCCGCCCTGGTGAAGGCGAAGTACCCCGAGGACTTCTCCATCGGCCTGCTCACCACCGCTGGCTCGCTGGGCATCCTGATCCCGCCGTCGATCCCGATGATCGTCTATTCGATCATGGTGTCCTCGGCGACGCCGGTGGACCCGACGGATCTCTTCATCGCCGGCGTGGTGCCCGGGCTCTTCATCGGCGGGCTGCTGGCCCACTACTCGGTGACGCAGGGCGTGCGGTTCAAGATCCCCCGCGAGCCGTTCAGCTGGGCCCGCCTGTGGGACGCCACGCGCCATGGCTTCTGGTCGCTGCTGCTGCCGGTGATCATCCTCGGCGGCATCTACTCGGGCCTCTTCACCGCCACCGAGGCGTCGGCGGTGTCGGTGGTCTACGCGCTGGCCGTCGAGTGGTTCATCCACCACGAGATGGACCGCAAGAAGCTGCTCGCCGTCGCCGAGGGCTCGATGACGGTGATGGGCAGCCTGCTGGTGATCATCGCGCTGGCCATCGTGCTCAACTACTTCCTCGTCGATCAGCAGGTGCCCGACCTGATGGTCGAGTGGCTCCAGACGCTGCAGCTCACGCCCACCAGCTTCCTGCTCATCGTGAACCTGCTGCTGCTCGTGGTGGGCATGTTCATGGACATCATGAGCGCGATCTTGATCATCGCGCCGATGCTCGCCCCGATGGCCGCGGCGATGGGCATCAACCCCATTCACATGGGCATCATCTTCATCGTCAACCTCGAGATCGGCTACCTCACGCCGCCGGTCGGGCTGAACCTCTTCGTGTCGAGCTCGCTCTTCAAGAAGGGCCTGGGCTTCGTGATCCGCGCGGTGCTGCCGACGGTGGCGATCATGCTCGGCAGCCTGGTGATCATCACCTGGTGGCCGGGCATGTCGCTGGGCCTGGTCGAGGCGCTGAAGGCCAAGCCGAAGCCCGTCGTCGTCGAGCAGCCCGTCGCGCCCACCCCCGACGACGCGCCGAAGCCGGTCGAGCCGGGCAAGGTGAAGAGCCTCGAGGAGATGATGCGCGAGGCGAAAGAGAAGGCTGCGCGCGAGCAGGCGGCGCCGCCCCGCGTGAAGAGCCTCGAGGAGATGATGCGCGAAGCGAAAGAGAAGGCGGCCCGCGAGCAGGCGGCGGACCCGGCCGACGCGGGCGCGTCAGAGTGAGCGCTCGAGCTCCCAGGCCGCGACCTTGAACTCGTTGGCCTTGAAGAGCTCACCTTCTGCCGCGGCGTCGGCGCGCAGCGTCGTCACCATCAGGCGGCAGCCGCGCGACTTGAGGTAGGCCTCCGCCTCCTTCAGCAGCCGCTCGCGAATGCCGTGCGCGCGCCACGCGGGGGCCACCGTCAGCGCCTCCAGTCGGCCGTGCTCCTCGCCCGTCACCGGGTGCGTGCCCCGCACCCGCGCGATGGCCACGCCGATCGCCCGCCCGTCGAAGTCGGCCACCAGCAGCCCTTCCGGCTCCTCGGTCAACGAGCGCTCCAGCAGGCTGCGGAACGTCTCCATCCACCGGGTGCGGGTGGGGTAGCTGCGCACGGTCTCCAGCTCGAGCGACTCGAGCAACGAGAGGTCCTGCACCTTCACGCGGCGAACGACGAGCGGCATGGCGCCCTCTCGTAGCTGAAGTGCCACGCTAAACGCACGGAATGACGTCATGCGTCACCAGGGGGCTTTTCGACTCGCCTACATTCTGCTACCCGCGCCCACCATGCGTACTTCTCTTCTCGCGGTGGGGCTGCTGTTGGTCGTCGGTTGTGGCGTGACCGAGGCCGAAGTGAACGACCTGGGCAACGAGGTCACGACGGAAGAAGGCGAGCTGGGCACCACGACGCGCAGCTACGTCGTGTTCCGCCACGACACGCTCCGTCGCTGTGCGTGGCCGATGTGCGGCGGCAAGTTCGTGCGCGACATCAACCGCGCCACCGTGCGCGAGGTCTACGTGTCGGGCATCGACTTCTCGGAATCGAACCTCACCGAGGAGCAGCAGGCGCAGGTGATGGGCGCGCGTGAGTTCGAGGTGGTGCTGTACGGCAAGCTCGGCAAGCTGGTGAACGGCTACCGCAACTTCGTGGTCACCACCGCGTGGCGCGGCATGCCCGGCGTGCAGTTCGCCGCGACCGACACCTTCTACCGGGTGGAAGAGGCCAACATTCGCTGCATCACCGCGCCGTGCCCGTCGCTGCGCGCCACCAAGCTGCACACCACTACCAAGACGCTGCACCACGACCTCGACGTCAGCCGCGCGGCCCTCACCGGCGTCGATCAGAACTGGCTCACCTTCCGCGTGACGAACAAGGACGCGCTGGTCGCCGGCCGCTTCGTCGACGGCGCGCTGGTCGGCACCACCAAGGAGAAGGTGCTCTCGGCCAGCCAGGTGTTCCTCAAGATCCCCGACATGACCCAGTCGTGCGGCCGCCCGTTCCTCGCGCAGTGCCCGGCCGGCAAGGTCAACGTGTGGGCGCGCAACGAGAACCGCTGCATGGTGCCCGCCGGCTGCGGCGGTGGCGGCGCGTGCACGGCCGTCGTCCCCAGCTGCGCCGACGGCTACACCCTCGTGTCGTGGGCCGGCGGCCCGTTCGCCTGCACCCAGCACGCGTGCGACCCCTCCTGGCTGCTCGAGTGAGCCTCTGCCCCGGGTCTGTGTAGACCTGACGCCGTGTCTGGGGCTCCTGGGCACGGCGTCGTCTTTTTCGGGGCGAAACTGCGCTCGGCCCCTCAACCGCGTGTCTCATTCCAGCTAGCGTTTCGAAGCTCTTTCTTCCGGGGACCTCACACATGCCTGAACGTCTTGCGCCGTCGTCGCCGTCCGTTGCTCGCCCGCTGCCCACCGGCCCGTCGTCGTCGTCGGTCACGGTGAAGTCGGGTGACTCGCTCTCGAAGATCGCTCAGCGCAATGGCGTGACCGTCGACGCGCTGGTGCAGGCGAACGTGAGCCGCTACCCCGGCCTCGCCGCCAACAAGAACGCCATTCAGGTCGGCTGGACGCTCACCGTGCCCGGCGCGCAGGCGCAGCAGGTCACCACCCCCGCCGCGACGCCGCAGCCCACGCCGCAGGCCCCGGGTTGGAAGCCGAACGCCCAGACGGCGCAGACCGCGCCCGCCGCGCAGGTCGGCACCACCCCCAGCACCCAGTCGTTCGGCGCCCGGCTCGCCGCGGGTGGCGCGCAGTCGATCGAGCTGCGCATGAAGCAGCACAGCGACGCCATCGCCAAGACCGGCATCGGCACCTACTTCGGCGATCACTCGTCGTGGAAGACGATGAGCCCCGAGGCGAAGGCGCAGTGGATCAAGGACAACGCCAAGCCGGGCGTGACGCCGCCGTCGGCCGGGTCGATCAAAGAGAACTCGTGCATCGGCTGGGCGATGGAGAACGTCGGCGCGGCCTACGCGGCGGCCGGCAAGTCCGAGCGGTGGGCGCAGATCATGAAGACGGTGGTGGCCAACGGCAGCAAGGGCACCGACCTCGCGAAGGAGCTCAAGAAGGACGGCTGGCAGTCCATCTACTGGAACCCCGACGCGAAGAACCCGGACGACAACAACCCGGAGCACAGCTTCAGCGCCACCCAGGCGGCGCGCGGCAAGGGCTACTACGGCATCGACGTCGACGCGCAGGTGCTCAACTACCGGCCGACCGACGGCAAGGGCACCAAGCAGGACATGTCGGGCATCGAGAAGCTCCGCGAGGTGCCCTTCTTCTTCGGGCTCGCCAAGGGCGGCGTGCACACCTTCGTCGGCCGCAAGGGCGAGGTGAACGAGTTCCACTGGGCCGAGATGCCCAACTCGACGCGCGCCATCGAGCAGACCCCGCTCGAGAAGTTCGGTTGGAACTCCGGGTTGATCATGGTTCCCCCGGGGACCTGGCCGACGAAGGCGAGCAACTGAAGTAGTCGAGGATCGCGCGCGGCGTGGCGCGGTCATCGGCCGCGACGTTCGCCGAGCGCAGCCGCTCGAGCAGCGCGTTGGTCTCGTCGGCCGGCACCTTCGCCGGCCCGGTGATGCGGTGGCAGAAGAAGGTCCGGCAGCCGAACGGGCGATCTTCGTACACCGTGCAGCGCTTCCCCCCGGCGTCCAGCAGCGGGCACGCGCCGTCTTCGCGCGGGCCGGGCAGCGGCCGCCGGTCTCGCTTCAACCGCTCTTCCAGCACCTTCCACTCGCTGGGCCACAGCCACGGCTGGCGCCGGGTGACGGCGAGCTGACAACACTCGGCGGTGCCCGGGCAGCCGTGCCGGGCCCACGCGGCGCTCGCCTTCGCGAGGATCGCGCGCGTCTCGGTCACCGCGCGCCGCCACGCGAGCTGCATTTCGAGCGCCTCTTCGCCGCCGTCAGGTACCGTCGGAGTCTTCATGCAACCCGGTCCTTTCCCTCACGGCGCGCAGTGTGCCATCCACTTCGGCATTCCCGCGCCGGCCGTGTGCGCTCGCTGCGGCAACTTCATGTGCCTCACCTGCGCGGACGGTGGGGCCTCGACCCTGTGCCCGAGCTGCCGCGCGCTGGCGCCGGCGCAGGGCTTTCCCCTCGACGCGTCGGCCTCGCTGAGCGACTTCTGGAACCACCTGAGCGCGGTCTTCGTGCGCGAGTGGCTGATGGTGTGCCTCGCGGCGGTGGTGTTCCTGGCGATCGATCTCGTCGGCGGGCTGGTGGGCAACGCGCTGGCGACCGCCGTCACCGCCGCGCTCGGGCTGGAGATCGACCCGCTGCGCCCGCTCGAGAACCTGCCGCTGCTCTTCGAGAACGTCGCGCTCAGCCAGGTGATCGGCGCGTTGGTGAACCTCCCGGTGCAGGGCGTCGCGCTGGTCGGGCTCTACCGGGTGCTGCTCGACGTGCTCGAGGGCCGCCGGGCTGACCTGGGCCGCATGTTCAGCCAGCTGCACCTCTTGCCGAAGTACCTCGCGCAGCAGTCGGTGCTGTTCGTCACCGTCACCGTGCCGATGCTGATGGTCTACGGCTTCGCGGGCTTCATGGCGCTGCGCGCGAGCGGCGTCGACCTGGCGGAGTTCTCGGTGCGCGACGTCGATCGCCTCTTCTCGCCGACGGTGGTGGCGACGGTGGGGGCCGCGGTGGCGGTGGTGGGGGTGGTCTCGTTGGTCCTGCTGCCGGTGCTGCTCTTCGCCGTGCCGGAGCTGATGGTCAGCGACTGCGGGCCCCTCGAGGCCCTGCGCCGCGGGTGGGTGCTGGGGCAGGGGCAGCGCCTGCGGGTGATCGGCTATTCCTTCGTGGCGGGGCTGATCTTCCTCGCCGGCGTGCTGGCCTGCTGCGTCGGCTTCCTCGCCGCGCTGCCGGTGGGGCTGCTGTTGCTGCTCTCGCTGTTCCTCGCGCTGCGTAAGCAGCACGCCTTCTAGCGATCAGAGCACGCGCAGCACGAAGCACTTCAGGTACCGCGTCTCGCGCAGGCTCAGCAGCACGGGGTGATCCTTGCCTGCCCCGCGCTTCTCGAGGATCTGCACGCGCCGCTTCGCGTCGGCGGCGGCGGAGTCGAGCATCTCCTCGAAGCGCTCCTCGTCGACGTGGTGGGTGCAGCTCGCGGTGATCAAGATGCCGCCGGGGTTGAGCAGCTGCATCGCCCGCAGGTTGATCTCCTTGTACCCGCGCACCGCCGCCTCGATGGCGCCCTTGTTCTTCGCGAACGACGGCGGGTCGAGCACGATGGTGTCGAACTTCTTCCCCTCGTCGAGCGTGTCGCGGAGGAAGTCGAAGGCGTTGGCCGCCACCACGGTGACGTTGTCGAGCTTGTTGCGCTTCGCGTTGGCGGTGATCTGCGCGCAGGCCGGCTCGGAGATCTCCACCGCCGTCACGTGCTTCGCCTTGAGCGCCAGCTGGAGCGCGAACCCGCCCACGTAGCTGAAGCAGTCGAGCGCCTCGCCGAACGCCCAGTCGCTCGACATCACGTGGTTGTCGCGCTGGTCGAGGAAAGCGCCGGTCTTCTGGCCAGTGAGGAGATCGATGTCCATCGTGACGTGGCCCTCGCGGTACGTCACCGGGCCCGGCACCTCGCCGCGCAGCATGCCCTTCTCGGGCTCGAGCCCCTCGAGGCGGCGCACGTTGGCGTCGCTGCGGTTGACGATCGCTTTGGGCTTGAACTGCTCCATCAGGAGGTCGGCGATCAGCTCCTTGCGCTGCTCGGTCGCCTTGTGGAGGAACTGCACCGAGAGGTACTCGCCGAAACGATCGACCACCAGCCCGGGGAGCAGATCGGCCTCGCCGTGCACCACCCGGTAGCTCTTCTCGTCGGGCAGCGCGCGCTGACGGATCGCGTCGGCCATCAGGAGCCGCTTCTGGAAGAACTCGCGATCGACGGCGACGTCGTCCCACGAGAGCCAGCGCAGGGTGATCTTCGATTCCTTCGAGAAGAAGGCGAGCCCGAGGAACCAGCCGCGGTGATCCTCGACGCGCACCACCTCGCCGCCGACGAGGGAAGGGGGCACCGGCTCGACGTCAGCGGCGTAGATCCACGGGTGGCCGGCCTTCCAGCGGTCGACGCCCTTCTTGTTGATGCGAACGGTGGGATTCGTCACGTCGGGGCCAAAACCTGATCGACGACCACCTGTCCACTCCCATCGTCCTTCACCGTGCAGATGGCCACGTGGGGGTCGCGCGCGAAGAAGAGCTTCCACCCCTCTTCCACCGCCTGCGCGAGGAGCTGCCGCTTCTCTTCGATGGTGGTCAGCGGGTACAGGTCGAAGGCGCTCACCCACGGCGCGTGGAGGTGCGCGGTGGTGGGGATCAGGTCGGCGCAGAACACCAGCGCCTCGCCGTCGGCCTCGAGCCGCACCAGCTGCATGCCCACCGAGTGCCCTTCGCTGACGAAGAGGTGCACGCCGGGGTACAGCTCGGTCGATCCCTCGAGGAGGTGCAGCTTGCCGCTGCGCTCGAGCAACGAGAAGTCGGGCCGCCGGTACGAGCCCGCGTCCTTCTCGGCCGGCTGGTGCGCCCACTTCCACTGGCGGCGCTGCAGGTGCACCGTAGCGTTGGGGTAGCTCAGCCGCAGCTCGCCGCCCTCTTCGCGGGTGGTGCCGCCGGCGACGTCGAAGTGCAGGTGGCTGAGCACCACGTCGGTGATCTCCGCCCGGGTGCGGCCGAGGTGGCCCAGCGCCGCGTCGAGGCCGCCGCCGTGCTCGAGCCCGAACATCGCGCGGTGCTGCCCGTCCCACCGCGAGCCCATGCCGAGGTCGACGAGGATCAGCCGGCCCTCGACCTCCACCAGCATCGAGCGGGTGACCAGCGAGACGCGGTTGCGCTCATCGGGGGGAAAGCGGCGCTCCCACAACACGCGCGGCACGACGCCGAACATCGCGCCGCCGTCGAGCGCCAGCCGCCCCTCGACCACCGCGTGCACCGTCATCGGCCCCAGTCGCAGCGCCATGGCGGCAGTGTGACATACACTCGCGCCCGTGCAGCACTCCTACGATCTCCTCCTGGTGTCGAAGACCGCGGGCGAAACGGTTGCGCTCGAGGGGCCGATCGCCGCGCTCGCCGCGCGGCAGATCTCCGTGTCGCCCGAGGGGCGCGGCACCTGGAAGCTGCTGCCTGGAGAGGTGAGCGTCGCGCCGCTGATGGAAGAGGGCGCCATTCGCGGCCTCGACTTCCGCGTGCCGTTTCACGACAAGACCGACCTGGTCGAGGCGGTGGTGAAGGAACTGCTCGAGGTCGCCGAGGCCAGCGGCCTGCGGGTGATGGACCCCCAGCGGCGTGATTCGGTGTCGCTCGCGTCGTTGTCGGGCGTGGTCGACGAGTACCTGCGCATGGCGCGCTACGCGGGCGAGTACGGCGGCGTCAGCGAGGCGCTCGGCCTCTCGTCCCACGCCGCGCTGCCCACGCAGGACTCATCGTCGTTTCGCTGGCTGATGGCGCTGCTGGTGTTCTTCGTCGCGCTCTACGCGGGCTGGCGCACCATCACCACGCTGCAGACCCTTCGACAGGCCGCGACCGACGAACCGCCAGGCGCTGTGAACGTCGCGCCGAAAGTCCCCGGGCCGTGAGGCCAGCCGCTCGGCGTCGGTGAAACGCGCGTCGAGCTCGAAGCCCAGGAAGTTGGTCGAGAAGTACAGCACGCCGGTGGGGCTCAGCAGCTCGCGCACGCGCTCGATGAGCCAGCGGTGATCGCGCTGCATCTCGAAGCGGCGACCCATCTTCTTCGACGACGAAAAGCTCGGCGGGTCGCAGACGATCAGATCGTATTCCCCGCGCGCCGCCTCGACCCAGGCCAGCACGTCATCGCGGATCACCCGGTGCTTCGGGCCCACCGCGAAGCTGTTGAGCGCGAAGTTCCGCTCGGCCCAGTCGCAGTAGGTGTTCGAGAGATCGACGGTGGTGGTCTCCACCGCGCCGCCCGCCAGCGCGTGCACGGTGAATGCGCCGGTGTACGCGAAGAGGTTGAGGAAGCGCTGGCCCTTCGCCTCGGCGCGCACCCGGGCCCGCGTCACGCGGTGATCGAGGAACAGGCCGGTGTCGAGGTAGTCGCTGAGGTTGCACTCGAAGGTGAGGCCGTGCTCCTTGACCTGCACCAGCGTCGAGCGGGCGCCGAGCCGCTCGTACTGGCCACGCCCCCACGGCCGCTTCTCGTGGGTCTTGGTGAAGATCTTCTCGACCGGCAGCTCGAGCGCCGCCGCCGTCGCGCGCACCACCTCGGCGCGGGCCTCGTCGATCGACCCGTCGCGCAGCTGCTTGCGGCGTGGGTATTCCATGACGTGCGCGTAGCCGGCGTACCAGTCGACCGCGAACGGCCACTCCGGCATGTCGAGATCGTAGAGGCGGAAGGCGGTGACGTCTTCGCGCTCGGCCCACTTGAAGCGCTGCTTCGCGGTCTTCCTCAGGCGGTTCTCGAAGTCTGACACCCGCCCTACGTGCCACAGGTTGGGCTATCTCGCGACCATGCTCCGCTCGTTGCAGCTCACAGGACTTCTCGTGTCGTCGATCGCCCTCGCTGGTGAGGGCAAGTGGACCCCGCAGCAGGTGCTCCAGCAGGGGCCCGCGTGGGTGAAGCAGCAGGGCTTCGGCTTGCCGCTCCAGAAGCTGTGGGACGAGAGGGCCGGCGGGGGGCTGCTCGCCAACGCGGTGCAGTTGCCCGGCTGCTCGGGCAGCTTCGTCTCGAAAGACGGGCTGCTGATCACCAACCACCACTGCATCGTCAGCATCCTGCAGGAGCACTCCACGCCGCAGCAGAACCTGGTGAAGGACGGCTACCTCGCGAAGACCGCCGCCGACGAGAAGCAGTCGAAGTCGTTCCGCATTCAGGTGCCGCGCCGCTTCCTCGACGTCACCAAGGACGTGCTCGACGACATGCCGCCCAACCCCGACGATCTCGGCCGCTACAAGTCGGTGGAGGCGACCTCGAAGAAGCTCGTCGCCAACTGCGAGAAGAAGCCCAACACCCGCTGCACCTTCGCCGCCTTCGACGGGGGGCTGTTCTTCACTCTCACCGAGTTCACCGAGCTGACCGACGTGCGCCTCGTCTACGCGCCGCCGGGCGCGGTGGGTGACTTCGGCGGCGAGGTGGACAACTGGATGTGGCCGCGCCACTCCGGCGACTTCGCGTTGGTGCGTGCGTACCAGGACGGCAAGCCGTACCAGCCGAAGTACTTCTTCCCCGTCTCGAAGGACGGCGTGAAGGAGAACGACGCCGTCGCCGTGCTCGGGTACCCCGGCACCAGCTTCCGCGCGCAGCTCGCCGACGAGATGGCCGAGCGGCAGCAGAAGTACTTCCCCGCGCTGCGGTCGATCACCGCCGAGTGGCAGGCGATCATCGACGAAGAAGCGAAGAAGTCTCCCGACGCGGCCATCGCCACCGCGGACGACCTCCGCTCGCTGCTCAACGCGAAGAAGAACTCCGAGGGGCAGCTGGCCGGCCTGCAGCGCGGGCGCATCATCGAGAAGCAGCGCGCGGCGGAGGAGAAGGTGAAGACGTGGGCCGCGAAGTCGCCCGAGCACGCGGGGGCGCTCGAGGCGTACGCCGGCCTGCAGCAGCTGCTGACCGAGCGGTTGCAGACGTGGGACCGCGACTTCCTCCTCGACATGACCGGCCGTGGGGCGCGCGCGCTCAACTGGCCGCTGCTGCTGGTGCGCCGGAGCGTCGAAGCGCAGCGCCCCGACTTCGAGCGTGAGCCCGGCTACCAGGAGCGCGATCTCGCCCGTCTGCGCGAGCGCCACGAGCGCGACCAGAAGCGGTACTCGCCGCCGGTCGATCAGCGCATGTTCGTCTCGTGGGTGAAGCGGGCGCTCGCGCTCCCCGCGGGCCAGCGCATCGCGGCGATCGACGCGGTGTTCGGCGCGCTGAAGGACGACGCGGCCATCGCCCGGAAGTGCGCCGAGCTCACCGCGGCCTCGAAGGTGTTCGACCTCGAGACGCGCAAGAAGCTGTTCGAAGAGACGCCCGACCAGCTCAAGGCCCGGAAGGATCCGCTGCTCGACCTGAGCCTCGCGCTCGACGTCGAGCGCCGCGCGCTGCGCGATCGCCGTGACGTGTTCTCCGGGCGGGTGCTCAAGCTGCGGCCGCAGTGGCGTCGCGCGGTGGTGGCCGCGGCCGGGAGGCCCGTCGCGCCCGACGCGAACTCCACGCTGCGGGTGTCGTTCGGCCGCATCAAGGGCTACTCGCCGCGTGAGGCGGTGGTGATGACGCCGCACACCACGCTCGCCGGCGCGATGGCCAAGCACACCGGCGAGGAGCCGTTCGACGTGCCGCAGAAGATCCGCGACGTCTTCGCGAAGGGAAAGGCGAATGACGTGCCGGTGGACTTCCTCGCCGACTGCGACACCACCGGCGGCAACTCCGGCAGCCCGGTGATCGACGGCAAGGGCCGGCTGGTCGGCGTGAACTTCGATCGCGTGTGGGAGAACGTGGCGAACGACTTTGGGTACAACCCCGACGTCGCGCGCAACGTGAGCGCCGACGTGCGGTACCTGCTGTGGCTGTTGACCGAGGTCGAGGGCGCCACCGCGCTGGTGGGCGAGCTCACCGGCAAGTAGAGCGCGGGCATGCGCTTCGACACCCTCGCCATTCACGCAGGCCAGCAGCCGGACCCCTCGACGGGCGCGATCATGACCCCGGTGTACTTCACCTCGACCTACGTCCAGGACGGGCCGGGGGAGCACAAGGGCTACGAGTACTCGCGCACCCGGAACCCGACGCGCGTGGCGCTCGAGGAATGTCTCGCGGCGCTCGAGGGCGCGAAGTACGGCGCGGCGTTCGGCTCAGGCTGCGCCGCGACCGACGCGCTGATGCACATGCTGTCGGCCGGCGACGAGGTGATCTGCAGCGACGACGGGTACGGCGGCACCTTTCGGTTGTTCGACAAGGTCTTCACCCGTCACGGCCTCAAGTTCTCGTTCGTCGACATGACGAAGCCCGAGAACATCGAGCGGGCGATCACCCCGAAGACGAAGCTGCTGTGGGTCGAGACGCCGACCAACCCGATGCTCAAGCTCGTCGATCTTGCGCGCGCCGCGGAGATCGCGAAGCGGCACCAGCTGATCAGCGTCTGCGACAACACCTTCATGACGCCGTACTTCCAGCGGCCTCTGGAGCACGGCTTCGACATCGTCACCCACTCGACGACCAAGTATCTGAACGGTCACTCCGACGTGGTGGGCGGGTTCGTCGCGACGTCGAGCAAGGACCTCGCGGACCGCATCCGCTTCTTGCAGAACGCGGTCGGCGGCGTGCCGGGACCGATGGACGCGTTCCTGGTGCTGCGCGGGGTGAAGACGCTCCACGTGCGCATGCAGCGCCACGCGGAGAACGCGCAGCGGGTCGCCGACTTCCTGGTGAGCCACCCGAAAGTGAACAAGGTCCTCTTCCCGGGCCTGACCTCGCACCCTCAGCACGAGCTGGCGAAGCGGCAGATGAAGGGCTTCGGCGGAATGATGAGCTTCGAGCTGAAGGGCGGCCTCGAGCACGCGCGGCGGTTCCTCAAGGCGCTGAAGGTCTTCGCGTGCGCCGAGTCGCTCGGGGGCGTCGAGTCGCTCATCGAGCACCCGGCGATCATGACCCACGCGTCGATCCCGAAGGAGAACCGCGAGAAGCTCGGCATCACCGACGGTCTGATTCGACTCTCCGTGGGCATCGAAGACGCGACCGACCTGATCGACGATCTGAAGGCTGCGTTGGACGCCGCCTGAAGCTCGATTCGTGAGAGAGTGCGCCCGTGTTGTCTCTGGTCGTCGCTCTCGTCGTCCTGGCTCCGGAAATACCCCCGGAGTGTCAGGCCCCACCGGCCCGTGAGGTCTCCGGGCTGACGACCTTCGCGCAGTCGTCGGGGTCGCTCTCGGTCGGCCTCGATAGCGTGGCGACGTGGTGCTTCGACTCTGGCGGCACGTGGACCGCGGGGCAGGCCGCGCCGAAGGGGAAGCCCGTTCAGCCGAACGCCGAGCCGACCGGTGATTGCCGCAAAGCGGTCATCTCTTGCGAGGCGGCGCGGGCGTCCATCTCGGGTGAGCAGAAGCAGTTGCTGGTCGACGTGCTCGCTGACCTCGAGCGGCCTTTCCTGGGCGTGAAGTACAAGCCCAAACGGAGCGGCCTCGCCGAACGTCCTCCCGAAGTCGCCGAGTGCTCGGCGCGTGATCGGTCGACGCTGTTCGCGCACGCGCAAGCGCGGATGGATCTGGCTCGGCTCGCCAGTCAGGCGCAGAGCGAATACGCGAACTACCGGACGTGGTTGTTCTCGGAGGGGCTCAAGTGCGCGCAGGCGATGGCGAGGGGTGAGAAGGACTTCCTGCAGAAGCGGGTGGCGATCGATGCGCCGACGCAGGGCGGGGGGACTCAGCAGGTGCCGGGGACGAATGTCGCGGGCGCTGGTGGCGCGACCGTCGGTGGCGCGAATGCTGGCGGTGCGAATGCTGGTGGTGCGAACGCTGGCGGAACGAACGCTGGCGGAACGAACGCTGGCGGAACGAATGTGGCCGGGACGACCGGTGGAACGAACGCAGGCGGCGCGAGCGCTGGCGGAACGAACGCTGGCGGCACGAACGCTGGCGGAACGAACGCTGGCGGAACGAACGCTGGCGGAACGAACGCTGGCGGAACGAAGGCTGGCGG
>Ga0208755_100079_pt1 | contig 58896 bp, 54 predicted proteins | sample LakWasMet57_HOW8_2_FD_183891 | JGI IMG/M metagenome (GOLD analysis project Ga0208755, IMG submission 183891) | Freshwater sediment methanotrophic microbial communities from Lake Washington under simulated oxygen tension - Sediment Metagenome... | ecosystem: Environmental > Aquatic > Freshwater >... | reverse complement strand
ATGGCGTACCTCTTCTCCATGTCCCTCGGTTGCATCGGCGGCTCCATCGTTGGAGCTGTTTCCCACTCTTCGTGGTGCGTTGACCGTTTGAGACCAAGCGCGCCCTGACACGTCTAAAGCAGACCAAGATACCGACTTTCGCAGTCGAGACGCCGCGCGCCGAGTGGCACGTGGGCGACCGCCGCAAGCAGCCGTTCACCGACACAACCACCCCCATCAAGGCTTCTTCTCCCCCCCGCCTCGGCACCGCGCCCGACGCTCTGTTACGTTGAAGCTCGATGTCGCGCTCCACGTTCCTCAGCCGCCTCGCGCTCGCACTGCTTGCAGTGCTGGGCTTCGTCGCGCCGCTGGCTCCGGAACGAGATCGTGTCGTCCAGACCTCCGGCGCCGGCCGGCCTGATCAACCCCAAGCGACTCCACGCGCGCTTCCGGCGACACCACCCGCGCTCCCTCGCGTTCGCCCCACCGAAGCGCGTCGATCGATCCACCCGCGACCGACGCCGCTGATCACCCCACACAAGTACCTGCTGCACCGCGCGTGGCTCCACTGAGCAGAAGCGACGACCTCACCCGTCCTTCTTCCTCTCGCTGGAGTTCCCATGATCACCCGCTTCTTCCGCGCCCTCGTGCGCGGACTCTTCGTCGCGTTGCGCGCGTTCTTCATTCTCTTGATGTTGGTCATCCCCGTTCCGGTCGGTGAGCTGTTCCACAAGCTCTTCGAAGGCTCGCGAAAGGCGCAACCGACCCAGGTCAAACGCGAGGAGTAGACTCCGCGCCCGTGCGCCGCATCGCCCTGCTCTCGGACATTCACGGCAACCTGGAAGCGCTCGAGGCGGTGCTGCGCGACGTCGCCACGCAGCGGCCCGACCAGCTCGTGGTGCTGGGCGACACCATCAACTACGGCCCCGAGCCCCGCGCGTGCCTCGAGCGCGTGGTGGCCGAGGCCGACGTGGTGTTGGCGGGCAACCACGAGAAGGAAGCGGCGCTCCCGGTGGCCGACGAGCTCGAGTCGGACGCGCGCGAGATGCTCGAGTGGACCGTCGCGCAGCTCGAGGGGCTGCCTGCGTGGGAACGCCTCAAGACCGCGCTGCACACCGACGCGCCGGCGTGCGCGCAGGCGTGGCTCGACGGGCTCCACTTCGTGCACGCCACCGCCGCGAAGCCGTTCGAGCAGTACCTGTGGCCGGGGCACCCGAACTACCACCTGCACCTCAACGCGCAGTTGGATCAGTACCTCGTCGAGCTGCTCTCGGGCTTCACCGCCACCCACAGCTTCGTGGGCCACACGCACGCGCCGACGGTGTTGACCGGCTACGAGCACCGCGAGCTCTTCCCCATCGCCAACGACTGGAACCGCAAGCTGACGTTCATCGGGCCGCGCACGGTGTTCTACGTGCCGCTCGGGTCGCTCACCCTGCACGAGCTCGACGGGAAGAAGGTGGTGATCAACCCCGGCAGTGTGGGGCAGCCGCGCGACGGAGATCCCCGCGCGAGCTGGGCGCTCTACGACGGTGAGTCGATCTCCTTCCGGCGCGTGGAGTACGACCACACGAAGACCGCGCGGGCGATTCGGGCGCTCCCGCTGTCGCTCGACACGCGGCGCTACTTCGCGGACCGGCTCGCCGAGGGCAGCTGATCAGCCGTTCACGCGAATCGTCACGCCGAGTTGCCGCACTTCGCAGTCGAGCGCCGAGCCGTCTTCCCAGGCGAGCATCGAGAACTCGGCGGCCGTGTCGAGCGCGACCATCGGGTGGTGCCAGGTGCCGACCGCGTAGGCCACGCCCTGCCCCGGCGCGCAGAGGAACGCCTGCAGCCCATCGAGGTCGGGCGCGCCGTCGGCGCGCGTCGGCGCCACGCACACCAGGTAGCGCGAGACGATCATCGGAATGAACACCTGCGTCGAGCACGGGTGCCGCTCGAGCAGCGTGAGGTCGATGGGGAACTGGCGGGCCTTCGAACGGAACACCGCGAGGTTCGCGCGCGCACCGGGCCGCGTCGTCACCAGGTCGGTGCAGAAGTCGAAGCGCACCGCGGTGCCCTGGTTCGCCGACGCGCCTTCCTGCAACCCCGCCGACACCACGCGCCCGAACGGGAGAAAGGCCTCGGCCGTCAAGGGAACTGCCTGCACCACGCGCTGCTCCGCCATGCGGCAGTCATACCCGAACTTGCGGACCCGCCCGAGCAGGGTGACAGTTTCGGCCCATGCGAATCACCCTGGTGTGCTGTCTGGCGCTCGCGCTCGTGTCGTCGTCGTGCCGCAAGAAGACGTACGAGGCCTTCTACAAGCTCGAGGCCCAGCAATCGTCGCTGATCAGCAATGACGGCGACGACGCCTACCTCTCGCCCGAGATGGACGCGGTGCTCGCCGGCCTGGCCGCGGTGCCCGAGAACGCGCGCGAGAAGGAACGCGCCGACGCGCTGTTGGCGAAGCTGACCGCCGAGAAGCAGCGCGTGCAGGCCGAGCGCGCCGCGCCGCCGCCCACCCCCTCGGAGCCCGCCGCGCCCCCGCCGCTCATCGCCACCGTCGAGCCGGTGAAGCCCGCGCCGGTCGCGGCCGCGGAAGGTCCGGTCGATGCGGGCCCGCCGCAGCCGTTCGCTGGCATGTCCGAGAAGGCCTTCCTCGCCGCCTTCGGGGCGTGCTTCTCGGCGGGCCCGGCCACCACCACGCAGGACGGCGGCGCAGCGACGGGGCAGGTGGTGAAGAACGACGCCGACTGCATCAAGCGCTTCGGCACGACTGGCGCGACCACCACCTGGCTCTTCACCAGCGCCGGGTTGATCGGCAAACGCACCGAGACCACCAGCGAGACGAAGAAAGAAATGAAGCCCGAGCCCACCGCGGCGCCGAAGCCGACCGAGCCGCCGCCGGAACCGCAGCCGGTGCTCCGCATCATGGGCGCGCCGCAGCCGGTGCCGCCCGACGCGGGCTGACCTCACTCAGCGGCGGCGGCGAGCGCCCACGCGCCCGTGCGGAGCCATCACCTCGGTCACCCAGTCGATGAAGACGCGGAGCCGCGCGCTCACCCGTCGCGACGGGTACGCCACCACCATCGGCAGCGGCTCCAGTCGCCAGTCCTCGAAGAGCGGCACCAGCTCGCCACGCTCGAGGTGCGGGCGCGCCATGTAGCGCGGCAGGCACACCACCCCGAGCCCGGCCAGCCCCGCAGCGAGGTAGGCGTTGCCGTCGTCCACGGCCACGGCGTGGCGCGCGATGATCTCGATGCGCTCGCCGTCGCGCCGCAGCACCGTGGGCGCGGTCTTCCCGGTGCGCGACGACAAGAAGCCCACCAGGCGATGCGGCGCTTCGGCGAGCACGAGCGGGTGATTCGGGGTCCCGGCGCGGTACAGGTAGTCGGGCGCGGCGCACACCACCAACGGCAGCTCGGCCACGCGGCGCACCACCAGCGACGAGTCGGTGAGGTCGCCGCCGCGCACCACGCAGTCCACGCCTTCCCCCAACAGGTCCACGCGGCGATCGCTCACCCCGAGGTGAAGCTGGAGCTCGGGGTAGCGCGCGAGGAAGGCGGGCAACGCCGGCACCAACAGCAGGCGCGCGACGGGGCTCGGCACGTCCACCCGCACGCGGCCTCGGGGAGCGGCCACCGCACCTGACAGGCTCGACTCCGCGTCTTCGAGGTCTGCGAGCAGCCGCAGCACACGCTCGTAGTGCGCCGCGCCGTCAGGCGTCACCCGCACCCGCCGGGTGGTCCGGTGCAGCAGCTTCACGCCGAGCCGGGCCTCCAGGTGCTGCACGAGGTGGGTGACGGTCGTCTTGCTGAGCTGCAGCGCCTCCGCCGCCCTGGTGAAGCTGCCGGTCTCTGCCACCCGAACGAAGGCTTGCATCGCGTCGAAGCGGTCCACGCGGACTCCCGATTGTTTGGTCTTCACAAACAGTGAATGTGGACCCGACGCGTAGCTCCAGACGCGGCCGTTGAATAGTCGTGGCGCATGGCACGACGTGACGTGGTCTTTCCCCCCGGTCGGCAGGCGCTGTACGAGCAGAACCGCTACTCACCCGCGGTCCGCGCCAACGGCCTGCTCTTCGTCTCGGGCCAGGTCGGCAGCCGAGCAGACGGCACGCCCGAGCCCGAGCTGGCGGCGCAGGTGCGGTTGGCCTTTCAGAACCTGAACGCGGTGCTGGCCGCGGCGGGGTGCAGCTTCGAGGACGTGGTCGACGTCAGCGTGTTCGTCGTCGACCCCGAGACCACCCTGGCGACCGTCTGGCCGGTGATGCAGGAATTCTGGGGACCACCGCCGTACCCGACGCTCACCGGCGTGGGCGTCACGTGGCTCTCGGGGTTTCAGTTCGAGATCAAGGTCGTGGCCCGGCTGCCCACTCCGACCTGATCACTTCATGCCAACGAAGAGGGTCTGCACGTCGTCGTCTTCGTCCATCTCTTCGAGGAACTCGTCGACCTCGGCGCGGTGCTCGGGCGCGACGGTGACGGGGTTCTTCGCGCGCCACACCTGGGCGGCGCTCTCCACGTGCCAGCCGGCGGCCTCGAGGGCCTTGCGCACGGCGTCGAGGTCGGTGGGCGCGGTGTAGAAGTGGGTGATGCCCTCTTCACCGGCCTCGAGGTCCTGCGCGCCGGCTTCGATGGCGGCGGTCTCGGGGTCGGCGCCCGCGGGGGCCTTGGCGTCGATGGCGCCGAGGCGATCGAAGTCCCACGAGACGGCGCCGGTGGCGGCGATCTGCCCGAGGCGGAAGTGCTGGCGCACGTTGCTGGCGGTACGGGTGCGGTTGTCGGTGAGGCACTCGACGATGACCGGCACGCGGTGCGGACCGAAGCCCTCGTACGTCACCACCTCGTAGTTCACGGTCTCGTCGAGGAGCCCCGCGCCCTTCTTGATGACGCGCTCGAGCGTGTCCTTGGTCATGTTGACCTTCTTCGCGTACTCGATGGCCAGGCGCAGGCGCGCGTTGCTCGTCGGGTCAGCGCCGCCCTTGGCCGCCATGAGGACTTCCTTGGCGGCCTTGCTGATCAACTTCGCCTTCGCCTTCGAGTTGGCCTCACGGCCCTTCTGCTTCCATTGCGCGCCCATGCGAGCCGGCGCCTAGCACAGGTGGAGATGAAGCAACGCAGGCGTATGGTGCGCGCATGGCGAAGCCCACCCCGCTCACCGACGCGCAGCTGCAGGACTTCCTCTCGACCCACGCCGGCTGGTCCGTCGAAGGGGGCATGCTGGTGCGCACCTTCGAAGCGCCGAGCTTCCTGCGCGGCATCCACTTCGTCGAGCGCGTGGCGCAGGTGGCCGAGGCGGCAGACCACCACCCCGACATCGACGTGCGCTGGCGCAAGGTGACGCTGCGCTTCGTCACCCACGACGCGGGCAACCGCATCACCGACCTCGACGCGCGGCTGGCGGGCGAGTGCTCGCTGCTCTTCACGGCGCTCTGAGCCCATGCGCACCGTCCCCGAGGCGACGCTCGTCTTCCCCGTGACGCTGCAGCGGCACGCGTTCGGCCCGCGGCTGGTTGCGCGCGCGGGTGACGTGTGGCGCGCCATGCAGGACGTGGTGGTGGATCAATCGAGCTCGGTGGGGTGGACGCCCGAGCGCTACGTGCAGGCGAACACCATGTTCGTGGTGCGCACCATGACGGTGAAGCACGTGCGCGAGGTGCGCATCGGCGAGGCGCTGCAGGGGCGCACCTGGCCGTCTCGCGCGCGCAGGCAGATGCTCTTCACGCGCCAGGTGCGGCTCTTCGCGGGCAGCGAGTTGGTCGCCGGCGCGTCGCAAGAATGGGCCTACCTCTCGCGCGACCTGCAGCCCACCCGCGCCGGCCCGGAGATCTTCGACGCCTTCCGCATCGAAGAAGGCCACCCCGAGGTCGAGCTGCCCTCGTTCGTCAGAGAGCCGAAGCCCACGACGCACGTGTTCGACTTCACCACCTGGCACGGGTGGATGGACCCTCACGGCCACGCCAACCACGCGGCCTACGTGGACTACTGCGACGAGGGCGTGGCGCGGGTGGTGGCGGCCGAGGGTGGAGATCCGCAGGCGCTGGTGCCGGTCGCCGAGTCAGTGCACTTCCGCGCGGCCATCGGGGCGGGGGAGCTCATCACCGTCGAGACCACCCAGGTCGGCCACGTGCAGGGCGCGCGGGTGTTCGAGCACCGCATCCTCTCGGGCGAGAAGGTGTGCGCCACCGCCACCACGCTGCGCCGCTGAACGAAACTTCACTTCGGGCGCGGGCGGGTCCAGTCTCGGGGGCCCATGCGACGTCCTGGTCCCGAAGACGCCGGCTTTCGCCGCTCCATCACCTCGAGTGACACCCTGGCGGTGCAGGAGCGCAGCTCGCAGATGTCTCTGCACTTCAAGGTGCTCGCCAGCTACGTGCTGCTGTCGGCCACCATCGTTGGCGTGCTGTACGTGGGCCAGGCGTGGGACTGGCCGCTGAAGATCACCGCCGTGTTCCTGGTGACGCTGGTCTTGGCCATCGTGCTGCCGTCGATGGTGCTGCGGGTCGAGCGCGTGAAGCGGTTGTCGCGCACGGCGCTGGAGATCTCCTCGGGTGACATCTCGCGGCGCGTCGGCCTCGCGGACTCGTCGGTGCGCGACGACCTCGACGAGCTGGCGGTGGCGATCGCCATGATGCAGGACAACCTGCGCGAGCTGGTGAGCTCGATTCAACACACCGCCGAGTCGGTCGCCGACGCCGCCACCGCGCTCGAGGGCAACGCCGCCGGGGTCGACACCCGCGCCGCGCAGGTCGGCGAGTCGATGAAGCGCATCGCGCAGGGCGCCGAGGTGCAGAGCGCGCTGGTGACCCGGGCGTCGAAGTCGATCACCGACATGGCGGCGGCGCTCCAGCGCACCACGGCGTCGGCGGAAGAGTCGACCAAGGCCACCTCGGAGACGTCGTCGGCCGCGGTCGAGGGCAGCACCGCCGCCAAGCTGGCGTCCGAGAAGCTGCGCAAGGTGTTCTCGCGCGTCGAGGCGGCGAGCCACGAGGTGTTCAAGTTCGGCGAGAAGACGCAGGAGATCTCGAAGATCGTCGACGCCATCACCTCGGTGGCCGCGCAGACGAACCTGCTGGCGCTCAACGCCACCATCGAGGCCGCGCGCGCGGGTGAGTACGGCCGTGGCTTCGCGGTGGTCGCCGATGAGGTGCGCAAGCTGGCCGAGTCGGCGGGCAAGTCGGCGGAGGCGATCTCCCGGTTGGCGCGCGACATCTCGCAGCAGTCGACGCACGTGCTGGGGGCGATGAAGGAAGGCATCGAGGAGCTCGCCCAGTCGCGCGAAGACGTCACCACCATCGTGCGCAGCATGGGGCACATCTCCGACTCGGTGCGCAGCGGGGTCGAGAAGGTCTCGCAGATTCACCAGTCGGCGCGCGAGCAGCAGCAGGGCTCGGAGGCGATGGTGCAGGCGGTGAACGAGATCTCGGAGGTGGCGCGGACGAACCTGCAGGCCACCGAGGCCGTGAAGCGCGTCATCGAGGAACAGACCACCGCGGTGCGGCAGATGAAGAACGCCACCGAGGAGCTGACCAACCTCTCGCTGCAGTTGCAGTCGGTGATCCGCCGGTTCCGCACCGGTAACTGATCAAACCTCTCCCTGCGAGCGCGGGGAGAGGTCGGACGAAGTCCGGGTGAGGGGCGGTGAACTCCGACGACGTTGAGCTCAGCAGAACCCTCGACGAAGCCCGGCGCCACCTGGCCGAGCTCGAGGCCCTCGATTCTCACCGCCGCGCTCAGCTCGCGAAGGCACACCAGGTACTCGAGCTCCTCAAGCGTCATCGTCATCGGGGTCGCGTGCCGATGTGGGAAGAAGCGCCGCGCGCTGCGTTCCGCCTGCTGGCGCTCTCGCTCGGGTGCGCCGCGCTCATCGCCGGGGCCAGCGCGCTCGACGCCACGCTCGGCGGCGCGGCGATCGTCTTGTCGTTCGCGTTGTTGATCATCGAGGGCGCGCGATGAACGAGCTGCGCAGCGAGCTCGAGCAGACCCAGGCGCGGATCAAGGCGCTCGAGGCCCACGCGGTGTCGGATCTTCAGCTCGAGGTGCTGGCGGATCAGCTCGAGCGCGAAGCGACGCTGTGGGAACAAGCGATGGACCGCGGGGAGCAGCGCGCGCTGAAGGCGGAGTCGACGCCGCTGGGCAGCAAGGTGATCAGCTTCGGGTTCACGTTGCTCTTCGTCGGGCCCATCGTCGCGATGGTGGGCGTGTCGGCGTCGAAGGCGCTGCGCCACGAGCCTGAGTGGTCGTCGGTGGTGATGGCGACGGGGCTGCTGATCATCGGGCTCACGTCGTGGGCGAAGAGCCGGCGGTTCCTCGCGCATCGGCTGGCCCGTGAATGGCGCCTCACCCGGAAGGCCAGAGCGCTCGCATCAAACCTCTCCTTGCGCAGCGGGGAGAGGTCGACGCGCAGCGGCGGGTGAGGGGCTGTGACGGGCGCAACGCTTGAATCCGCCCCTCACCCCGGCCTCAATCGACCGGCAGATCCTCGAGCTTGTACCGCTGCGGCTTGTTCTTCCCCGCGATCACCTGCAGCGACAACTTCCTCCGCACGCCATCACTCCCGGTCACCGTCACCAGGTGCGTGCCCACCGGCAGCGCGAAGCTGATCAACGATCCCTGCCCCAGCCGCTGACTTCCCTTCATCACCGTCGCCTCGGGGAACAGGGCCAACGTCACTTCACCCTTCTCCTTCGGCGCGCGCGGCGTCTCCACGGTCTTCACCGGAACCGGAACCGGCTCGACGGTCTTCGGCTCGACCGGCGGCGACTCGGTGCCGGGCAACTCCACCCCGGGAATCTGCCCCGGGCCCGGCAGCTCCGGATCCACCGCGACGGGCCGCGGCTGTTCCGCCGGCGACTGCATCGCCTTCCACACCAACAACCCCACCGCGAGCGAGAACACCACCGCCAGAATGGGCCACAGGTTCGACTGCGACGGAGGCGGCTTCGCGGTCGGCACCATCGCCTCGGTGGCCGCCCAGTCCTTCGGGAGCGGCTCGGTCGCCGGCTCCAGGCGCGCCTTCGAGGTCTTCACCTTCTTCAGCTTCCCCGCGGAGGCGTTCGAGGGCGCCGCCTTCAACTTGTTCGCCGACACCGCCGGCTTCTTCGGCTTCTGTTCCTGCGCGACCTCATCCGTCTCGCGGTCCCGCTCGTGGGCGGACGAGCGGCGGAACTCCTCGACCGCCGCGCCGACCTCCGACTCGTCAGCGCTCGCGGCCACGTCGAACAGCCGCCGCGCCGAGCTGATCTTCTCGGCGAAGCGCTGCTTCATGAAGTCGGCGCGCTCTTCGACATCGAACAACAGATGCCCGCACGTCGAGCTCAGCGCGCGCGCCATGTCCCGCGCGGTGCGGTAGCGGAGGTTCACGTCACGCTCGAGCGCCTTCATCGCCACCGCCGACAATTCCTTCGGCACCGACGCCTCGACGTCGCTGGGCGCGGGGATCGGCTCCGAGAGGATCATCTTCAGCTCAGCGAGCTCGGTGTCGGCCGAGAAGAGCCGGCGGCCGGTGATCATCTCCCACAGCACCACGCCCAACGAGAACACGTCGGAGCGCCCGTCGATCTGCTCCCCGCGCACCTGCTCGGGCGACATGTACCCGGCGGTGCCTTTCACCGTCCCTGCGCGGGTGCGAGCGAGCGCGCCCTTCGCCTTGGCGATGCCGAAGTCGAGGAGCTTCACCTGCCCCTCGTACGTCACCATGATGTTCTTCTGCGCGACGTCGCGGTGAATGACCGGCGAGTCTTCGCCATTGGGCAGCTTGAAGGTGTGCGCGTAGTGCAGCGCGAGCGCGCAGTCGTGCACCACCGACGCCGAGTACCCCACCGGCAGCACCGCCTGCTGTTTCGCGCACGCGCTGACGACCTGGTTCAAGTCCTGGCCGGCGATGAACTCCATGGCGACGAAGAGGCCCGACTCGCGATCGTTCCCCAGCTCGAAGACCTGGCAGATGCTGGGGTGCGAAAACGCGCCGGTGACGCGCGCCTCGTCGAGGAACATCTTCACGAAGTTCTCGTCGCCTGCCGCCTCCGGGAGGATGCGCTTGAGCACCACGAACTTGCGGAAGCCACCGGGTCCCGCGGTCGAGGCGAGCGAGAGCTCAGCCATGCCGCCCTTCGTCAGACGCGCCAGGACGTCGTATCTCCCCACGCGCTGACCCGTCATGCGGGCGCCGACTGTAGCGCAGGGAAGCCTGTGTGAAGCCTGTGACGTCGTTGGGGAAAGCCGTCACTTTTCCGTCGACGAATGTGGGGAACTCGTCCGCCACTGGCCCACATGTGTGACCCTGGGGAGAACCGGGGGTGTTTCCCACATCGACATTTTGTGGAAGTCGATGAACTCATTGACGATTCTGGCTTCTCCACAATTGAGGCGTCTCTACTGCTTCTCCTGCTTGATCAGATGACAGATCCACAAAGCAGAAGAAGTGGCACGCCGACCGCACGGGCGATCTGCGCTGGTCCCAAATGAGAGAGAGTCCTGCCACGTGACTGTCGCCTGCCGCTGCCTGAGTCTGGTCCTGCTCCTGTCGGCGGTGGCGGGCTGCAAGCGCGACGACCTCACGGGGGTGACCAACGTCCTCCGCTTCGACCCCCAGTCGCTCGAGTTCGACGTGGCCTACGCCGACGGCGCGACCCGGCTGCGCGAGGTGACGGTGGTCAACGACGGCCGCGCGTCCCTCGACGTGACCTGGCTGGGCCCCTCGGCGCCCTTCAGCAGCGAATTGCCGGCCCGGCTGCCGCCCGGGGCCACCACGTTGACCGTTCGCTTCACTCCGACCGTGCCAGGGCGCTTCTCGCAGGTGCTCGAGGTGCGGTCGGGCACCATGGACCCCGCCCAGCTCGCCGTCGCCGCCGCGGCCCGGGAGATCCCCACCTGCACGCCCAGCGACCCGTGCCTGACCGCTCATTTCGACCTCTCCAGTCAGAAGTGCGTGGAAGCGCCGGTGGAAGACGGCCTCGCCTGTGACCCCGGCACGCGGTGTCTGATCAACGCGCGCTGCGCCAGCGGCCGCTGCGTCGGCGACGCGCGCACCTGCCAGGACGACGACCGCTGCACCATCGACGTCTGCTACCCGCTCACCGGCTGCGAGTTTCTCCCGGCGCCCCCCTGCCCCGGCGACGGCCTGTGCATGGAAGGCTACTGCGACTCGCAGAGCGGCTGCGGGCTGCGACCGCGCGTCGACGGCTCGTCGTGTGGCGGCTCGACCTCGTCGTGCACCAACGTCGATGTGTGCATCGAGGGCGCGTGCGTGACGAGAGATCCACCCGACGGCTTCGTGTGCCGCGAGGCGAGCCCGTGCAACACCGAGGGGCGCTGCGTGAACGACGTGTGCGTGCAGGCCAGCCAGCCGACGCAGCTCTCGGTGGCGTGGTCGCTCGACACGCTGGGCCTGGGCGACTTCGACGCGGGCATCGCGCCGCCGCGGCTGCACGACTTCGTGCTCGAGCCGACGGGGGAGCTGTCGCTGTCGGGCTTCTTCGACGTGGGCGCGGTGCTGCGCGCGAACTCGCCGGGCGCGGTGACGGCGCCGCTGGGCATCTCGCGCCGCTGCATCATGTGGAACGGCCGGTACGTGTGCGCCGACTACCCCGCGAGCCCCAACGGCAAGGTGTCGGCCCTCGACCTGGCCACCGGCACCACGCTGTGGACCTTCGACATCCGCGCCGAGAAGCCGGAGTTCATGGACATCGCGTCCACCATCTTCCTCGCGCGGCTGGTGGTGCAGGGCTCTGACCGGCTGGCGGCGGTCTTCGAGGCCTACCCGCGCAACGCGATGGGCGACACCAACACGCAGTGCCGCCGCTACTTCCTCGCGGTGATGGACGCGTCGGGGCACCTGGTGCAGGCGCAGCAGATCACCGACCCGCTGCTCGACGCCTGCAACCACCCGCACCCCTACGGCGTCGCGGCCGACTGGGCGGGCAACCTGTTCATCGCCTTCTCACCCACGGTGTCGAACCAGGCGCCGCTGGTGCCGGCCGACACGACGTTGATCATGAGCTACTCGCGCGACGGCGTCTTCCGGTGGAAGCGGCTCAACCAGGGCATGCGCGGCGGGGAGCTCGCGGTGGCGCGCGGGCTGCTCTACGCCGAGTACACCAGCGTGGTGCTCGACGCGGTGAGCGGACAGCCGGCCTTCGCCCTGCCGCAGGACCTCGGGCGCGCCGTCATCTCGCAGTCGCGGTTGATCCCCGCGCCGAGCGAGAACGGCACCTCGCTCAACGGGTACGAGGCGGGCCAACTGCAGCTGCGTTGGAGCGCGACGCTGCCCACGTCGTGGACCTTCTGGTCTGATCAGCTCCGGCTCGCGCGGTGGCAGACCTCGAAGGGCCCGCGCACGGTGGCGCTGACGTGGGTGAAGAACGAGACCGGGTTCCGGCCGGTGTACGCGCTGTACGGCGTCGACGTGCAAGACGGCTCGGAGGCCTTCAGCTGCCCCATCGAGCTCCCCGACCGCACGCCGCCCCAGCTCTTCGAGATCGCCAACGGCTCGCTGGGCATGATGAACGGCGCGCTCGACCAGAGCGGCAACCCCGGTTGTAACAAGTGTGATCCACCGCTCGCGGGCAGCGCCGGAGCGTTCTTCTCCATTCCCACCTCGCGGCTGTCGATCGCCGAGGAGCCGTGGGTGGGCACCTTCGGCGGCGCCGGCCACGACCATCGCGAGAACTGACGCTCGGGGAACCTGTAGTAAGCCCCGCCCATGAGCCGCATCGCCGTCATCATGGGCAGCGCGAGTGACTGGGAAACGCTGCAACACGCCGCGCAGACACTCGAACACTTCGACGTCCCCTTCGAGACGCGGGTCATCTCCGCGCACCGCACGCCCGAGCTGATGTTCGAGTTCGCGAAGCACGCCGCCGCCGAGGGCTTCTCGGCCATCATCGCGGGCGCAGGCGGCGCGGCGCACTTGCCGGGCATGGTCGCGTCGCTGACGCCGCTGCCGGTGCTGGGCGTGCCGGTGCAGTCGAAGATGTTGTCGGGCGTCGACTCGCTGCTGTCCATCGTGCAGATGCCGGCGGGCGTGCCCACGGCCACCTTCGCCATCGGCCCGGCGGGGGCGACCAACGCGGCGCTGTTCGCCATTCGGATGCTGGCGGTCGACGACGCCTCGCTGCGCATGAAGCTCGCCGCGTACCGGGAAGCGGCGGCCCACAAGGCCCGCGCCTCGTCGTCGGAGCTCAAGCTGCCCCCGCGCCCCACCGCGAAGAAGCCCGCGGGAAAGAAGAAGCGCTGACATGGCGACGGTCGGCATCCTCGGTGGTGGGCAGCTCGGGCTGATGCTCGCGGAGTCGCTCGACCGCCTCGGCCAGGGCGTCGTGGTGCTCGAGCCCGACGCCGACTCGCCCTGTGCGCAGCGCCGCGCCCACGTCATCCCCGCGGCGCTGACCGACCCGAAGGCCCTCGCCGACTTCTTCGCGCGCGTCGACGTCGCCACCTTCGACTCCGAGAACACGCCCGCCGGACCGCTGCAGCCCTACGGCGCGAAGCTCGCTCCGTCGCTGCGCGTGCTCGAGGTCAGCCAGGATCGCGCCAAGGAGAAGACCTTCCTGAAGACGCACGGCTTCCGGCCGGTGGAGTTCCGCGTGGTGGCGCCGGGTGAAGACGTGAAGGCCGCCGCGCGCGCGTTCGGGCTGCCGTGCATCGCCAAGTCGGCGCTCGGTGGCTACGACGGCAAGGGCCAGCACCGGCTCACCTCCGAGGCCGACGTGGCCGCGATGCCGAGTGACGCGCCGGGCGGCTGGGTGCTGGAAGAGGTGCTCGCGCTCGAGGGCGAGGTCTCGTGCCTGGTCGCGCGAGACGCACGGAGCGCCGTCAGCTTTCCCATTTTCGAGAACCTCCACACCCACCACATCCTCGACCTGACGGTGGTGCCGGCGCGCGTCGAGCCCTCGCTGCAGGACGAGGCGCGCAAGGTGGCCGACGGCATCGCCAGCGCGCTGGGGCTGGTGGGGTTGCTCACCGTGGAGTTCTTCATCGGCGTCGGTCGCGACGGGGTGCGGCGGCTGTACGTCAACGAGCTCGCGCCGCGGGTGCACAACTCCGGGCACGTGACGCGGCAGGCGTGCACGGTGAGCCAGTTCGACGCGCTGGCGCGCATCCTCGCCGGGGTGCCGGTGGTGCAGCCCGAGGTGCACCGCGGCGCGTGGTGCATGGGCCAGTTGCTCGGTGACGTGTGGCTCGCGCAGGGCCGCGCGGGTGGCGCGCTCGACCTCACCGCGTGGAGAGACTTCCCCGACGTGGTCGACGTGTACGTGTACGGCAAGCGGGAGGCGCGCAAGAACCGGAAGATGGGGCACTTCGTGGTGCACGCCGACACGCCCGAGCGCGCGATGGAGCGAGCCCTGCTCTTCCGCAAGGCGCTCTCGAGGAAGTGAGCGATGCAGGCGCTGATTGATCAATGGCGCCGCGCACGACACCCCTCGACCTCGGAGTTGATCGAGCGCGTCGGCGAGAAGTTCGAGGTCGCGCTCCCCTCACTGCCGCCGAAGAAGGGCGACGCGGTGCGCGCCTGGCTCAACGCGGTGAAGACCGAGCCGCCGTCCCATCTCACCGCGCGTCTCAAGCAGCTCGAGCGCTTCGCCCGCGGCACGTCGGCGAGCCTGCTGTGGCCGCTGTTCGAGGCGCTGGCGAAGCTGCCGCCCGACCCACGCATCGCCACGCTCGCCGTGCGCTACCTCGTGGAAGACGCGCCGCTGCCGCTGACCGAGCGGTTGATCAGACGGCTGCTCGACTGTGTCGAGACGCACGGTGACGACGGGCACTACCGCGCGCTCGAGCTGGGGCTGGCGTTGACGCCGCTGTCCGACGGGCTCGCCGCGCGCGCGGTGAGGTTGATGCAGCACGGGCTGGCCACGAAGCCGGTGGGCCCCGAGCTCCCCCGCGCCGAGCGGGAGCGCCTGCTCGCCCTGCAGTGGGAGGTCGAGGCGCCCACGCCGGCGACGACGCTCGACCCGCTGGAGGCCGTCTTCCTCGCGCCGTCCGACGAAGCGCGCCGTCAGGTGCTCGCCGACGTGCTGCTCGAGCGCGGCGACCCACGCGGGGAGTTCATCTCGCTGCAGCTCGCGCACGCGTCGCCGAAGCGCCAGGCGGCGTTGCTCAAGCAGCACCGCGAGGCGTGGCTGGGCGACCTGGCGCGGCTGGTCGACTTCAAGGCGCCGCTGACCTTCGAGCAGGGCTTCGTGTCGGCGCTCACCCTCAAGGAGCTCAAGGCGAGCCAGTTCATGTTGCTGGCCGACGCGCGCGAGTGGGCGACGGTGAAGCGGGTCTACGCGGGGCTGCAGCGCTTCTCACGGGCGATGGTCTCGCTCGAGAACGCGGGCCCGGTGTCGCTCGACGCGCTCAAGGCGTGGTCGCGGGAAGGCTTCGAGCTGCCGCTGCAGGCGGTGCGCACGGTGGGCATGCCCGGGCCGGTGGCGAGCGTGCTCGAGGAGGTGCCGCGGCTGCCGAAGTGGCTGAGCCTGTACTTTCCCGAGCTCGAGCCGACGCGGCCGATGCGCGACGGGTTGCCGGCGTTGCTGGCCCTGCCGGGCGTGGAGCGGCTGCGCCTGGGGGCGATGGCGCCGGAGGTGGTGCCTTCGTTGCTGCAGCAGCTCGGTGGGCTGGACTGGTTGCCGCCGCGCATCGGCCGCTTCGAGATCAACGACCGCGGGGAGCGCCTGGTGGTGCTCGAGCGCGACGGCGCGAAGTGGGCGATGACGTTGCTCGAGCTCGACGGGCGCGGGCTCACCACGCAGGCCACGTCGGAGCTGATCAGACCGCTGCGGTTCCTCGAGCTCAGCCGGGTCGACGTGCGGGTGACGGCGCAGGCTCCGGACGTGACCGAGGCGCTCGAGCGGATCAGCAAGTGGGTCGGGGCGCCGGTGTCTCTGCGAGGCGGCGACCTCGAGCCCGACTTGCTGCCGTGGTGAGGCGTCAGCGACGGCGGAGGTTGAGGCCCAGCCCCGCGCCCGAGGGTGGAGGCAGGCGCTGCGGCCGGCGCGTGCGCGGCGTGTAGTCGGACACCGGCGGCAGCGAGGCGACGATGCGCAACATCTTCTCGCACAGCGCGGGGGTGACGAAGGGCTTGGCCACGAAGCCGTTGGCGCCGGCCTCGAGCGCCTCGACCACGCGCTTGGCCGTCACGTCACCGGTCAGCACCAGCACCGGCGTGTCGCGCCGCTCGGGCGAGGCGCGAATGGCCCGCAGCAGCTCGATGCCGTCGAGGTGCGGCATGTTCCAGTCGGTGATGACCACGTCGTAGGGCGTCGCGCGGAAGGCGGAGAGCGCCTGCAGCCCGTCGGGCGCCTCGTCGATGCTCTTGAAGCCGAGGTCCTCGAGCAGCTCGTGGATGATCTGCCGAATCGAGATGCTGTCATCGACCAACAGCAGCCTTGCCTTGTCAGGACGCATGGTTTCCCCCCACGTACAGGTTTGACGACTCAGACGACGCACGACTGCGAGCACCGATGAACAGGTGCAGGAGCTCTTCGACGGGCGCGTGCGCGAGGGGCCGCGGGAGGAAGCCGTTCACTCCGACCTCGGCGGCTTCACGAATCACCGCCGGCGTCACGTCATCGCAGATGATGACCGGCAGCCGCTCGAGCCCCGGCAGGTGACGCACCAGCCACACCAGGTCGGCGCCGCCCAGCCCACCGAGCCCCCAGGTGCTGATCAGCAGCTCGAGGTGCGTGCTCGTCACCACGTCGAGCAGCTCGCTGGAGGTCGACGCCTCCTCGATGCGCCGGCAGCCCAGCGCGCGGAGCAGGTGGTGCGTCGCCACCCGCGTCTTCGCGTCCGCGTCCACCAGGAGCACGCGCGCGTCACGTCGCAGGAACGACGGGTTCGCTTCGTTCATCGTCATTGGTTCTCCCCCCGGAGAGCATGCAGAACGGCAGACGCGGTGCGACCTCGTGACGATCTCTGAAGCGCGGGAACCCCACATCCCCGCGATCAGGGAACGGCCCCGATTTTCTGATTTACGAATGCGCGGTGGAGCTCAGTCGAGTGACGCGAGGCCATTGCGAATCGCGAAGCGCGTGAGCGACGCGATGCTGTGGAGCTCGAGCTTCGACATGATCTGCTTGCGGTGCGTCTCCACGGTGGAGACGGCGACCTTGAGCTGCGAGGCGATCTCCTTCGAGGTGAGGCCCTCGGCGAGGAGCTGCAGCACTTCCTGCTCGCGCGGGCTCAACCCCACGTGGTGCTCGGCGCGCGTGCGCGGACGCCACGGCTCGTCCTTCGCGAGCGAGCGCACCGCGGCCAGCAGCTCGGCGCCCACGGTGCCCTTGATGAGGCACACCCGCGCGCCCGCCTCGAGCACCGCCGTCACCTGCCGCGGCTCGGAGCACGCCAGGGCCAACGCCACCACGCGCGCCGACGAGAAGTGCGTGGCCACCGCGTGCAGCGCCTCGAGGCCGCGCGGCCCGGGCACGCCGAGGTCCATCACCACCACGTTGGGCTGCAGCACCTCGCGCTGCACCGCCGCGAGGTCGGCCCCCTCGGCCACGATGTGCACATCTCCCTCGCGCTCGAGCAACGCGCGCAACCCCTCGCGCAGCAGCGGTTGTTCAGCGACGAGAACGACCTCAGTCACGCCCAGCAGAGCGGTGTTCACTTCAGCCATGTGCGAGCCCCCCAACGACTTTGAGCCAATCCGCACCATCGCACCGGCCGGCGCGCGGCGTCTCGCACATCGACTCCGTACGTGGGACCACCTGCGCAACGTCACTGAATGTCTTGGCTTTTCACCCCGGAACAAAGAGAGACGCGGCGCCCCAAAGGGGTAGAGTGCGCGCTCGGGGAATGGTGGCGAACAACTCCTTCATCGCGCCGAGCACGCCGCTCGATCGTCGGCACCTCGGCAAGTACGAGGTCCTGTGTCGCCTTTCGACCGGCGGCATGAGCGCGATTTACCTCGCGCACCAGACGGGGCTGGCGGGGTTCAAGAAGTTGGTCGTCCTCAAGACGATTCTTCCGGACATCGGCGGCGAAGAAGACTTCGTGGGCATGTTCCTCGAAGAGGCGCGCATCACGGCGGTCTTCAACCACCCGAACATCGCGCAGGTCTTCGAGCTCGATACCGACGAAGGCCAGCTCTACATGGCGATGGAGTTCGTCCAGGGCTGCACGCTGGTGGAGATGGCGCGCGCGTGCCGGCAGGCGAAGGAGCCCATTCCGCTCGGCTTCACGCTGGCGGCGACGCGCGACACCGCGCTGGCGCTGCACTACGCGCACAACTTCACCGACGCGCGCGGCCGCAAGCAGATCGTCATTCACCGCGACGTCGCCGAGAAGAACATCATGGTGACGTACGAGGGCGTCACCAAGCTGCTCGACTTCGGCATCGCCAAGGCGCTCGGGCGCAGCGGCCGCACCAGCATCGGCATGGTGAAGGGCACGTCGGGCTACATGTCGCCCGAGCAGATTCGCGGTGAGCCGCTCGACCCGCGGTCCGACATCTTCGCGCTGGGCGTGGTGATGCACGAGTGCCTCACCGGCCTGCGCCTCTTCCACGGCAAGACCGCCGAGGAAGGCATGATGGCCGCGCTGCGCGAAGAGGTGCAGCCGCCCTCGAAGTGGAACAAGGACGTCAACCCCGAGCTCGACGCGGTGGTGCTCAAGGCGCTGCAGCGTGACCGTGAGAAGCGCTTCTCGACCGCCCTCGAGTTCGCCCGCGCCATCGAGAAGGCCGCGCCGGGGCTCATCTGGCACCCGGAGCAGTGTGGGGAGGTCGTCACCCGCCACTTCGCCGACCGCCGTGTCGAGACGCGTCGCCTGCTCGAGTCGGCGGAGTTCGGCAGCGAGACCACCGGCGAAGTGCGCGTGCAGAACGTGCTGGCGAAGGTGCGCGCGTCGGCCAACCCGCCGCCCGAGCGCCCCGGAGACACCCCGCGCAAGGCCTCGCTCGTCACCGCGCCGCGCGTGAGCATGCCGCCCGAGGGGGACGAGTCGACGCGGCCGGGGGTGATGCCGGGCCAGCTCCAGGCCGCGCCGCCCGCTGCGCAGGAGCCCGCCACCAGCCCCGCCCGGCCCCGGGCGCTGCGCGCGCCGTCGCCCAGCGCCCCGCCGCAGGCGAAGTCGAGCGGCAGCGCCACCGCCCACGAGCCGGCGCTCGCCGCGCGCTCGTACGACTACGACGACGATGACGACGACGTGGGCGACAAGACCATCCCCGCGGCGGCGCTGCCCGATGAGATCAAGAACCTGCGCGCGCAGTTCGCCGCCGCGCGAAAGAACGCGCCGACCCAGGCCAGCGGCAGCGCGTCGGTGGAAGTGAAGGGCTCGAGCGAGCCGACCGCCTCGCGCAACGAGGTGGTGCCCCCCGCGCCCGTCTCGCCGGTGCTCCCGCCGCGCACCATCACCGGCGAGACGCTCTCGGTGACCAACAAGGGCAACCCGGCGGACTGGGAAGACGACGACGACGGCGCGAAGACCGCCATCGCGGGCCCCAACGAGCTCCCCGGCCTCGCTGCCGCGCGCCAGGCCCTGCGCCGCCCTGCCCCCGCGCCGGTGGCCTACGACGCGCCGAGCGTGAGCGATCTCCCGGCGGTGTCGGGCACCGACTTCCAGCCCACCGAAGACCGGCCCAACCAGCTCGGTGACTCGATGGCGCAGCTCGACGTGGTGGCTCCGCGGCGCACCGGGTTGATTCTTGCGTTGCTGGTGCTCGCGGCCCTGGCGGTGCTCGGCGTGCTGGTGCTGCTCGACGTGGTGCCGTTGCCGAAGTTGGGCGGGCGCCCGGGTTGAGGCGCCTCCTCCGGAACCTCGCCCTGCGAAGCGGGGAGAGGTCGGACGAAGTCCGGGTGAGGGGCCGCAATCGGCTCAGCGCCGCTCGTGATCAGCGCGTGCGAGGTGCCCGTTGATCAGCCGGCGCGGAGTGTTGATCGGCGGCGTGTCGTCGCTGGCGTTCGGCGCGACGGGCTTCGAGGTGGAAGAGCAGTCGCTCGGCGCGCTGCGGGAGGCCCTCGAGCGCGGCGCCGTCACCTCGCGGCAGTTGGTGGCGAGCTACCTCGCGCGCATCGCGAAGCTCGATCACGGCGGCCCGGCGCTCAAGAGCGTCATCGAGCTGAACCCCGAGGCGGATCAGCTCGCGAGGGTGCTCGACGAGGAGCGCGCGGCGAAGCGGGTGCGCGGTCCGCTCCACGGCATTCCGGTGCTGGTGAAGGACAACCTCGACACGGCTGATCAGCTCAAGACGACCGCGGGCTCGCTGGCGTTGCTCGACGCGCCGGCGCCGAAGCGCGACAGCTTCGTGGTGCAGCGACTGCGCGAGGCCGGCGCGGTGTTGCTGGGCAAGACGAACCTGTCCGAGTGGGCGAACCTGCGCGGCCGCATGTCGACCTCGGGCTGGAGCGCTCGCGGCGGGCTGACCCGGAACCCCTACGTCACCACTCGCAACGCGTCGGGCTCGTCGTCGGGCTCGGCGGTGGCGGTGGCCTCTAGCCTGTGTGGCGCGGCGATCGGCACCGAGACCGACGGCTCCATCGTCTCGCCGGCGTCGATGTGTGGGGTGGTCGGGTTCAAGCCGACGCTGGGGTTGGTGTCTCGCGCGGGCATCATTCCGCTCGCGCACAGCCAGGACACGGCCGGGCCGATGACGCGCTCGGTGCTCGACGCGGCGCTGGTGCTCGACGCCATCGCCGGGGTGGATCCGCGCGACGCGGCGACGGCGAAGGCGCCGAAGAGTTCGGGCCGCTTCGTGGAGGCGCTCGCGGGCGCGACGTTGCAGGGCGCGCGGCTGGGCGTGGTGCGGCGGCTGGTCGACGCGAACTGGAACGTGGCGCCGGTGGCGCAGGAAGCGCTCAAGGCGTTGCAGCGGGCCGGGGCGACGCTGGTCGACGTCGAGCTCTCGTCGCGCGCGTACGACGACGCCGAGCTCGAGGTGCTGGTGTTCGAGCTGAAGGCTGACCTCGACGCGTATCTCTCCGCGCGCGGGGGGCCGATGAAGTCGGTGGCCGACGTGGTGGCCTTCAACCGGGCCCACGCGGCGCAGGAGCTGCCGTTCTTCGGGCAGCAGTTCTTCGAGGACGCTGCTGCTCGCGGGCCGCTGTCGAGTCCGGCGTACCGGGCGGCGCTGGCGAAGTGCGCGCAGGCGCGGACCGAGCTCCACGCGTTGCTCGAGAAGCACCAGCTCTCGGCGGTGGTGGCGCCGACGGGCGCGCCGGCGTGGCTGACCGACTTCGCCAACGGTGACGCCTTCACCTTCTCGTTCTCGACGCCTGCGGCGGTGGCCGGGTGTCCGCACGTGACGGTGCCGATGGGCTTCGTCGGCGAGCTGCCGGTGTCGCTGAGCTTCGTGGGCGCCGCGTGGGAGGACGCGCGGGTGCTGGCGCTGGGTCACGCGTTCGAGCAGGTGACGAAGGCGCGCAAGCCGCCGCGGTACTTCGCGCGCTGACTCGACGCGCACGAAACAGCGCCTGCATGGGGGTGGTCTTGCGTGTGGGCCAGCGCCGCGCAGGTCGCCGACAGCCCCTCGACTGCGGGGCCGTAGGGCTCAAGGTGGGTCGCGGGTCGGTTTGTCTCCGTTGATGACAAAGGGAGCCGGGGGGCCACCCTCCCAAATCGTTGTCCTCGTTGATGACAACGCATCGGTCATCAACGAGGACACGCTTTTGAGAGGGCCCACCCCCACCCCTCTTCGTCAACAGAGAGGACAAGTGAATGAAGTGAGCGTCGATGCCACGCGCCGAGGGCCCGACCCCATCGACCATGCTGTTCTTCGTCCATCGATGAGACGACCGCTCCTCGTCGCGCTGGTGCTGCTGGTCGCCGTACTCGGCGCGGCGATGGTGCGTCGCGAGCGTCCCTTCCCTCCCGAGCCGCGCGATGAGGCCGCCGCTCGCAGGCTCCAACAACACGCGCGCGTCATCTTCATCACCCTCGACGGCCCGCTCCGGGACGACGTGCTCTCCGGCGGGCTGATGCCCGGCCTGCACGCGGCGCTGCGCTCGGGAGGCACCGCCTTCTCCGCCGAGGCCGCCTCGGTGATGGCGCTGAGCCTGCCCGGCTACCAGGCGATGGCCGCCGGTGCGCTGACCGAGTGCCGCGACAACGACTGCCCCCGCATCGGCGTGGAGACGATGGCCGAGCGGGTGGCGCGCCGGCTGGCCCTCGCGCGGGATGACGCGGCGGTCTTCGCGTCGTGGTCCCGCCTCGCGCGCGCGGCGACGTCACGAGATGATCTGGTGTTCGTCGACGCGCCGAAGGACGGGCCTCCGCGCGAGGGCGGTCCCCCGTGGCGCAACGCGCGCTACGACGACGAGACCTTCGCGCGCGCCCGCGAGTTCTGGCACGCGCACCACCCGCGCTTCCTGCACCTCGCCTTCCTCGACACCGACGAGTACGCGCACGAGGGCCAGCGCGCGGAGTACGAGCAGGCGCTCCGCGAGACCGACGCGCGCGTGACGGAGGTGCTCGCGTGGGTGCAGGCACTCCCGCCCGAGGAGCGCGCGGCGACGACGGTCGTGCTCGCTTCTGATCACGGCCGCGGCCGCGGCGACGGGTGGACCGAGCACGGCTTCTTCGAGCGGGGCAGCGGGGAGATCTTCATGGCCGCCCTCGGGCCGCTGGTGCGCGGAGGTGATCAACCTCGCGCTGATCAACGCGACCTGCGGCCCACCGTCGAGCGCCTCTTCGGCCTGTGCCCCGCACACGTGCGCGACGAGGGCCGCGCGCTGGAGGCGATCGTTGGCGCGCTCCCCTGTGAGTGAGCTCAGCCCGTCGTCGCCGGCAGCGTCAGCCGCAGCGCCTTCTTGAGCAGCTCGAGCTCCAACGACTTAGCGAGCAGCGCTGGAGGCGATCGTCGGCGCGCTCCCGCGTGAGCGAGCTCAGCCCGTCGTCGCCGGCAGCGTCAGCCGCAGCGCCTTCTTGAGCAGCTCGAGCTCCAGCGGCTTGCCGAGCAGCGCGTCGACATCGGCGCGCTCCCGTGTGAGTGAGCTCAGCCCGTCTTCGCCGGGAACGTCAGCCGCAGCGCCTGCTTGAGCAGCTCGAGATCCAACGGCTTGCCGAGCAACGCATCGACGTCGGCGCTCTCCGGCACCACCGTCGGGTCACCCGTCATCAACACGATGGGCGCCCGGAAGCCGCGCGCTCGCAGCGCCTTCGCCAGGTCGAGGCCGGTGCCGTCACCCATCGAGTAGTCCGTCACCACCGCCGCCCATGGCGCGTCGAGCCCGAGCGCCGCCGCCACGCCGTCGGCCACCACCACCGAGCACCCCTCGCGCCGCAGCACGCGCGCCAGCGACTTGCCCACCATCGGCTCGTCGTCCACCACCAGCACCAGCGGCCCGTCGGCCTTCGCCACCGCGGCGGTAGGCGCCCGCACCGGCTGCGGCGGCGCCTCGGCCACCGGCAACCACACGTGGAACGCGGTGCGCCCCGCGCGGCTCTCGACCTGCACGTGCCCCTGCCAGCCGTGCACCAGCCCGTGCACCACCGCGAGGCCCATGCCGCTGCCGCCGGTCTCACGGCGGGTGGTGAAGAAGGGCTCGAAGATGCGCCCCAGCACGTCGGCGGAGATGCCGGGCCCCTCGTCGATGACGCTCAGCCGCACGTGTTGACCGGTGACGGGCTGGCGGCACGACGCGCACGCGCCCTGCGCCGTGGCCTCGGCCAGCTCGAGCGTGACGCGGCCGTGCCGCTGGTGGTCGCGCGCGTTGACGCACAGGTTGAGCAGCACCTGCACCAGGCCCGAGCGCTCCGAGCGCGCCCACAGCGGAGCGCCGGGGTCCTTCACCTCGAGGGTCAGCCCCTTGAGCGTCGGCTCGAGCAGCCGCGTCACCTCGCGGGCGACCGGGCCGACCTCCACCGCGCCGGGCTCGACGACGCTGCCGCGCCCGAAGGCCAGCACCTGCGCCGCGATGCCCGCCGCCCGCTGCGCCGCCTGGATGATGGTGTCGAGGTCTTCGCGCTGCTGGGGGCTGCTCGCCTCGTGCCGCGCGAGGTCGGCGTGCGCCTGAATCGCCGCCAGCATGTTGTTGAAGTCGTGCGCCACGCCGCCGGCCAGCCGGCCCAGCGCTTCCATCTTCTGCGCCTCGAGCAGCCGCCGCTGCAGCCCGGCCGCGTCTTCTTCACGGCGGCGCGCTTCGGTGACGTCGACCAGCGTGCCGGCCAGCGTGGAGCCCGACTCCGACGTCAGCAGCGAGCCGCGCACCTCGAAGGTGAGCCAGCGCCCGTCGACGTGCTGCAGCCGCACGTCGTCTGCGAAGTTCGCTCCCGCCCGCTCGCGCAGCGTGGTGACCCACTTCTCGAGCAGCGGCCGGTCTTCGGGGTGAATGCGCTCGAGCCACGACGCCCCGTCGCCGCGCGCGCCTTCGCGGGTGCGCTCGCCGGGCAACCCCAGCCCACCCGAGCCCCGCACCCACACCGTCGCCTGCTGGGTGTCGAGCGAGAACTCCCACAGGCAGGCGTTGGCGCTGGTGAGGGCGCGCTCGAGGTGCTCCTCGCGGCGCTGCAGCTCGGCCCGCAGCCCGTCGCTGGCGCGCTTCTGCGAGAGCAGCGTGTCCATCGTCTCGTTGAGCGCGGTGGCCAGCCGGCCCAGCTCGTCGGCGCGGTGCACCTCGTTGTGCGTGCCTTCCCCTGCGCGCACCCGCTCGGCGAAGCCCACCAGCGAGCGCAGGTCGGCCGTCACCTCGCGCGCCAGCAGCCACGCCAGCGCCCCGCCCAGGCCGATGGCGAGCAGCAGGTACAGCGAGCCCACGCGGCTGAGGTGCACGAGGGTCTGCGCCGCGCGCTCCTGTCCCAGCCGCACGCGCGCCCAGCCGACGGTGCGCCCCGCGCCGGTGACGATGGGCGCCACCGCGTCGAGCACCGGCCCGTCGGTGTCGAGGAGATGCGCGGCGGCCGAGCGCGGCTCGAGCAGGGCGCGGCTGTGCGCGTCGGTGAGCCACGCGCCGACGCGCGCCGGGTCTTGATGGGCCAGCACCCGGAGCTGCGGATCGAGCACCATCACCGCCTCGACGTCGGGCGACGCGCGCACCCCGGAGAGGGTCTCCGCGAGCCCCTCGCTGTCGTTGGCCAGCACCCACGGCGTGCTGCTGGCGGCCAGCGCCCGCGCGAGGGCGAGCGCCTGTTCCTTCGCGGCGGCGTGCACGAAGTCGCGCTGGTGGCGGTAGCTGTCGGCGATGAAGAGGCTCATCAACACGGCGTGGGTGAGCGTGATGCCCACCACCAGCCGGCGGCGCAGCGAGCTCGACCAGAAGAAGTGCACCAGCCGCCGCGCCAGGGTCTTCACGGGAGCGGCCCCACTTCCTGCGCGTACGCCTCCATCAGGCGCTCCACCGGGGCGTAGGTGGCGTCGTCGGCGGGCTCGAAGGTGGACACGTCGAGGCGCGCGAGCACCGCCCGGCCCGCCTCGGTCGACGACAGCGCCACCAGCGCGTCACGCACCTGGTGGATCAGCTCGGCCGGCACGTCGTCGCGCGCCACCACCGAGTTGTTGATCAGCGCCGGCGTCTCCCAGCGCACCTCGAGCTGATCAGCCTCGGCGGGGTGCTCGCGGCGGAACGCGTCCCACGGCGGGGGCCAGGTCACGCCGAGCACCACCTCGCCGCGCAGCACGCTCATCAGGGACGATTCCTGAGAGCCCACGTACAGCGCGGTGTAGTCGCGGTCGGGCTTGAGCCCCGCGCGCTGGGCGAGGAAGAGCTGCGGCATCATCGCGGCCGCCAGCGCGGTGGGCGCGGGGAACGACACGGTGTGGCCCTTCACGTCGGCCAGCGCCCGGGGCCCGTCGGTCTTGCGCGCGATGAGCAGGCCGCGGAAGCGCGCGTCGTCGCCCTGCTTCGCCAGCACGTGGTAGCCGTGCTCGCGCTGCTGCACCGTCTGGTACGGGTTGGGGAGCGCGAAGTCGAAGGCCCGGCGCGCCAGCTTGTCTTCGAACGACGCGTAGCTGCGCGAGGCCTCGAGGCGGAAGGGGCGGCCGGTGGCACGCGCGAGCTCATCGACGAGCGGGCCGAAGACGACCTCCAGCCGGCGCGGGTTGTGGAGCGGGTGGACCCCGAAGACGAGCTCGCGCGGGGTGCCCGGCGGCGGGCTCGTGGCGTAGGAAGGCTCGCTCCGCGCGGGGGGGTCGAGACAACTGGTCGCTGACAGCACGACCGCCATGAGGGCGACGCGCAGCATCCACTCAACCATAAGCCCGGCCGCTGCCGCGCGCGTGGGGGACCTCTGACCCGGGCGCCCTGCGCAACCGTTGCCGGAGCCCCCCGCCGACGTTGACGCCGTCGACCTGCGCCCCGTAGAAGCGACCCGCCCTCAGGTCATAAGGGAAGCCGGTGAGATTCCGGCGCGGTCGCGCCACTGTGACCGGGAAGCTCCGCAGGATGACGGAGCCCGTGAAGCTCGAAGCACCACTGAGGCCGTCGGGCCTCGGGAAGGTGAGCGACGCGGAGAAGCCCGGGAGCCAGGAAACCTGCCTGTGGGTGCGGAGCTTCGAGCCCCGCGGGTCCTCTCTCTTCGCGAAAAGAGAGACGAGGGCGACACGTGGCACCGGCGCTGCTCCTGGTCTCGATGGTCCTCGGCGTGGACGCTGGCGTCATCGCCCTGCCCACCGTCGACGTGCCGTTGACGGAAGAGGCCAACGCCGAGCCGCTGCCGACCTCTCCCACGGTGCGCGACCCTTCCGCCACGCTCACCACGCGCGACGCGACGACCGCGCGGGCCGAGGCGAAAGACGCCAGCGAGCTCGTCACCACCACCCCCGGCGCCGTGGTGCAGGACTCGGGCGGCGCGGGCCAGCGCAAGACGCTCTCGCTGCGCGGCGCGGCGCCCAACGCGGTGCTGGTGCTGCTCGACGGCGTGCCGCTGGCGGGCCCCGGCGCGGCGATGGATCTCTCGCGCATCCCCACCTCCGCGCTCGAGCGCCTCGAGGTGCTGCGCGGCGGCGCCTCGGCCCGCTACGGCCCCGGCGCGATGGGTGGGGTGGTCAACCTCGTCACCCGCACGCCCGATGGCCGCGCGCGCGTCTTCGCCGACGTCACCCAGGGCAGCTTCGTCACCACCCAGCTCTCGGCGGGCGGGGTGATGCAGCTCTTCGGCGGTGACGGGTTGGTGCTGCTCCACGGGCTGCGCAGCGAGGGCACCTTCGACTTCCGCTACGACGACCAGCCGGCCTTCCCGGGCAACGCGCTGACGACGTTGACGCGCACCAACAACCAGGCGCTGCAGGGCGGTGGGCTGGCGCGTTTCCGCAAGCGAATCGGGGCGACGCAGGTCGATTTCCTCGGCGAGGGCACGGTCGAGGGGCGCGGGCTGGCGGGGCCGGTGCAGAACCCTTCGGCGTCGGCGAGCCAGCAGACCGGGCGCGGCACCTTCTCGGCGCGCACGCAGACGGCCCTCGAGTCGGGCGGCACGTTGTCGACGCTGGGCTGGGCGCGGCTGGAAGACACCACGCTCTCGGGCACCTTCTTCGGCGCGGGCACCTACCGGCAGTTCGAGGCGTCGGCGGGCGTCGAGGCGGTCTACGCGCGGCTGTTCGGCGGGCGGCACGGGGTGACGGCGCTGCTCTCGGGCGGCGGCGACTGGCTGCGCGAGCCGACGAACACCAACCCCGCGTGGGGGCGCTTCGCGGCGATGGCGGCCGACGAGGTGTTGTTCTTCGACGGCGCGCTGGCGGTCAACGGGAGCGCGCGGGTCGACGTCGCCGGCCGCTTCGTCGTCGTCTCGCCGAAGCTGGGCGCGGTGGTCGAGCTGCCGAAGGGCTTCTCGGTGCGGGCGAATGCGGGGCAGGCGTCACGGCCGCCGGGCTTCACCGAGCTGTACGTGGTGCAGGGCACGCTGCTGCCCAACGCCGAGCTCCGCCCCGAGCGCGCGCTGACCGCCGACCTCGGCGCCGCGTGGACGCACCGGCGGGCGAAGCTCTCGGCGACCGGCTTCGTGTCGCTGTACGAAGATCTGATCAGCTACGAGTACTACCCGCCGAACCTCGCGCGCCCGTACAACTTCCAGGCGGCGCGGGTGGCGGGGCTCGAGGTGGAAGGCACGGTGACGCCGTGGAAGTGGCTCGAGGCGAGCGCGAGCTACACCTTCCTCGACACGCAGAACCTCAAGGACGACCCGCGCTACTACTTGAAGTCGTTGCCCTTCCGGCCGCGGCACCGGGTGCACGGCCGGGTGAGCGGCGGCGTCGACTGGCTGCGGGCGCGGGCCGAGGTGCTCTTCCAATCGGAGCAGTTCACCAACCGCACCGAGACGCTGGTGTTGCCGGCGCGCGCGCTGGTGAACGTGGGCCTGACGGTGACGCCGTGGAAGGACCCGCAGGTGACGGTGAGCGCCGAGCTGAAGAACGTGCTCGACGTGCAGGCGCAGGATCTCGACGGCTATCCGCTCCCGCCGCGCGCGTTCTTCGTGACGGTCGGCTTCGCGTGGGAGCCGAAGCCCGCAGTGCGTGACTCGGTGGTGGCGACGCGGTAACCGCGCCGTTCGGATTTCTTTCAAGGAGTGCCCGATGAAGCAGTGGTCGCTGGTGAGTGTTTGCGCGGTGCTGGTGCTGACGGCGTGTCCCCCGACGGGCGTGGTGTGCAAGGCGGGCACGTTGCCGTGTGGCACGGGGTGCATCGACCCCAACTCCGACCGGCGCAACTGCGGGGCGTGCGGCACCACCTGCGGCGCGCAGCAAGACTGCAACGCGGGCACCTGCGCCTGCCGGCCCGGCACCGTGACCTGCGACGGGAGCTGCGTGGTGACCGACTACGACGCGCAGAACTGCGGCGCGTGCGGCGTGAAGTGCGCGGTCGGCGAGGTGTGCGAGCAGCGCGTCTGCCAGTCGGCGTGCACCACCGGCTTCACCCGCTGCGGCAACTCGTGCGTCGACGTGACGAGCGACGAGGCCCACTGCGGCGCGTGCGGCGCGGCGTGTGAGCAGGGCCAGCAGTGCATCGCCGGCGTCTGCGACTACCCCGCCATCGCCGCCTGCTACTGGAGCGGCCAGGTCGTCGGCTTCGACCCCGCCTCGGGCACGAAGGGACCGCTGGCCGACGTGGGCAGCAACCCGGCGGCGCTGGCGCGGGTGGGCGAGACGGTGCTGGTGGCCGATGGCACCGACCGCCGGCTGTACAGCGTGCTGCCGGCGGCGGGCGGCTCATACGCGCAGACGTCGTCGGTGACGCCGACGGGCGCGGTGCCGAACCAGCTGCTGGTGGATCGCCCGTACGTGTACGTGGTGAACGCGGGCTCGGGCTCGCTGCTGGTGCTGAAGGAAGGCGTGGACGCGGGGGTGGTGCAGCTCGACGCCGGGGTGCAGGGCACGCTGGTGCTGGGCGCGGTGGCCGAGCTGCCGCTGGGGATGAATACCTTCCCGCAGGGCGTGGCGAAGGTCGGCTCGACGCTCTACGTGCCGCTGTACGGCGGGTACGGCGCCGAGGCCGCCGACGCGGGCCAGGAGTTGGCGAAGATCGACGTCACCAACCCTGCGCAGCCGTCGCTCGCGGGCCGGGTGTCGTTCAAGAACGTCGACCTGCACGCGTTCGATGGGGGCGCTCCGGTGGCGCGCCCGTGGGCGGTCGCGGCGAAGGGCGGCCAGGTGTACGTGGCGCTCAACAACCTGAACCCCGACACCTACGTGGCGGAGGGCCCGGGCCTGGTGGCGAAGGTGGATCCGTCGAATGATCAGGTGACGATCATCGACCTCGGCGCGGCGGACTGTCTCAACCCGCAGTGGCTCGGCGCGATGGGGGACCGGCTGATCGTCGCGTGCGGCGGGAAGATCTCGTACTCGGCGACCTACGCGGTCGAGGCCGTGGCGGCGGCGGGCGTGCTGGCGCTCGACTCGGCCGACGTGAAGCTCGCGGGCGTGTGGAACGCGTCGAGCACGGCGGATCTCGACGCGGGGTTCATGCCGATGCTGCCGGGCCGCTTCGTGGTGTCGGGCAATCAGGTGGCGGTGAGTGATCAGAACGGTGGCCGCGTGCTGGTGCTGGCGGTCAGCGATGCGGGCGTCAGCGAGCTGTCGACGATCGACGTGTGCCCGGTGAGCCCGACGTCGGGGGTGGGCAACGTGGCCGACGTGCTCGCTCGCTGAGGGCAAACGCGCGTCGGCGATCAGACAGAGACAAGAGAGAGATGAAGAAGCCCCTCTCCCCCATCGGGGGAGAGGGTCCGGGAGAGGGGGCGATCCCCGCACCCAACGGGAGCATCGATGTTCACGACCCTCACCCTCGCCCTCCTCGCCGCGACCCCCGCGCAGTGGCTCGGCCCGCCGCCGCCCACCCCCGCCACCCGCGTCATCAGCCTCGCGCCGTCGATCACCGAGACCATCCTCGCGCTTGGCGCCCGCGACTCCCTGATCGCCGTCTCCCGCTTCTGCGACTTCCCCGAGGTCGCCGCGCTCCCGAAGGCCGGCGGCTTCAACGACCTCTCGATCGAGACCATCGTCGCGCTCAAGCCGCAGCTGGTGATCGTCCAGAAGTCCCCCGGCAACCAGAAGCCGGTCGAGACGCTGGCGCGGCTGGGCATCTCGGTGCTCGCACTACCCCTGACCTCGGTCGACGACGTCGCCGGCGCGATGGCAGAGCTCGGCCGCGCGCTCGGCAAAGACGCCGAGGCGAAGGTGCTGATCAACGAGCTCACCGAGGCCCGCCGCAAGGAACGCGCGGTGAAGGTCGCGAAGCCGAAGCGCGTGCTGTTCGTCTACGGCTACGCCCCGCTGGTGGTCGCCGGCCCCGGGAGCTTCGCCCACGAACTCCTCCTCGACTGCGGCGCCACCAACGCCGCTGAGAAGGCGCCGACCTCGTACCCCACGTACTCGCTCGAGACCCTGGTGACGCTGGTGCCCGAGGTGATCATCGACGCGGCCGACGTGCACGAAGGCCGCTCGGAGCTCGAGAAGCTCGGCCCGCTGAAGAAGGCGAAGTGGGTGCCGGTGCCGACGAAGGACCTGCTGCATCCCGGCCCCGCGCTGGCGAAGGCGTTGCCGGCGTTGTGTGCTCTGGTGCGGTGACGTGTTCGCCTCCTCTCCCCGACCATCTCCTCCGCGGAGGAGAGGGAGAAAGTTCCCACGAAAATCGGTTGGCGGAACTCAGGTGCATGAACCGAGGTCCAGACGCCGTGCACCCGTCCCCGCTCGCGCTCGAACGACTCCTGGCGGGCCAGGGAACCCCTGAAATCACGTCACATCTGCTCGCCTGTGAGGCCTGTCGCGCCCGGCTGACGCAGATGGAACAGGCGGCCCGCGACTTCTCGCGCTCACCCCGCAGCCTGCGCGCCCGCGAGGCCGCTCAGCGCGCCGATCTCCGCTGGAAACAACGGGCCGCGGTCTTCACCCTGGTCCCCGCGGCGCTGCTGGCGATCTTCCTCGTCACCACGCCCGCCGAAGTCCCCTCGCCGGTGGTGGCGAAGAAGGAGACCCCTCGCCCACTCCGCCAGGGGCGCGAGGTGCTCGAGCCGCGCCCGGGGGTGTGGCCCACGCGGCTCCGCTCGCTCCCCCTTCGTGGCCGTACCGTCGACTTTGGCCAGGGCACGCTCGAAGCCGCCGCCGCTGATGGACCGACCCGTCCCTTCACGCTCACCCACACCAAGGTCGACATCGCGGTCACCGGCTTCATGCAGGCGGTCACCGTCACCCAGACCTTCAGCAACCCGTTCTCGACGCCGGTGGAGGCGGTCTACGTCTTCCCGCTGCCCGACGACTCGGCAGTGCACGACATGACTCTCGAGGCCGGCGCGCGGATCCTTCGCGCGGAGATCCAGAAGCGCGGCGTCGCTCGCCAGCAATACGAAGAGGCCAAGGCGCAGGGCCGTCGCGCGGCGCTGCTCGATCAAGAGCGCCCGAACATCTTCACGCAGTCGGTCGCGAACCTGCTCCCCGGCGAGACGGTGAAGGTGTCGCTGCAGTACGTGGCGCCGCTCCGCTACGACGACGGCGTCTACACGCTCAACTTCCCGATGGTGGTGGGCCCGCGCTACGTGCCGGGCGCCGCGTTGCCGGGAGAGTCGCAGGGCACGGGGACGGCGCTCGACACCGACGTGGTGCCCGACGCGTCCCGCATCACCCCGCCCGCGGCGCGCAGTGGCCGTGACGTCGAGGTGAACGTGCGCATCGCGGCCGGCACGGTCATCGAAGATCTCTGGAGCGTCTCGCACCGCCTGGAGCTCGACCGCCCCTCGTCTTCCAGTGTCACCCTCTCGCTGCACCCGCTCGACACGCTGCCCAACAAGGACCTGGTGGTGCGCTGGCGCGTCTCGGGTCCGCAGGCGCGCGCGGCGATGCTGGCGGCGGGCGGTTCGTTCGCGCTGATGCTCAACCCCGAAGCGAAGGAAGCCAACGCCCCGCCCACGCCGAAGGAGATGGTCTTCGTCATCGACACCTCGTGCTCGATGAACGGCCCGCCGCTCGACGCCGCGAAGCGCGCCATGACGCTCGCGCTCGAGCAGATGAGCCCCGACGACACGTTCATGCTGATCGACTTCGCGGATCGGGCGAGCTCGTTCCATGATCAGCCGCTCCCCGCGACGGCGGATCAGGTGCGCAAGGCGGTCGCCTACCTGCAGGCCCTTCCTTCGGGCGGCGGCACCAACCAACTCGCCGGCATCCGCCGCGCGCTCGCTCGCGACGAAGATCCGAAGCGGCTGCGCATGGTGCTGTTGATGACCGACGGCTTCATCGGCAACGAAGAGGAGATCTTCGCCGAGACGCGGCGGCTCCGCGGGGGCGCGCGGGTGTTCGGCTTCGGCATCGGCAGCTCGGTGAACCACTACCTGCTGTCGCGGCTGTCCGACGAGGGGCGCGGCTTCTACCAGTACGTGCGACCCGACGAAGACGCGGCCGAGGCGGTCGACCGCTTCGTGCGGCGCGTGCGCAAGCCGCTGGTGACGGATCTCCAGGTGGACTGGGGTGGGCTGGCGGTCGCCGACGTGATGCCGGAGGTGGTGCCGGATCTCTTCGACGCGCAGCCGTTGATCATCCAGGGCCGGTACCGCTCCGAAGGTCAGGGCACGGTGGTGCTGCGCGGGCGGCGCGCGGGGCTGCCGGTGGTGTTCGAGGTGCCGGTGACGTTGCCGCCGCTGACCACCGACGGGCACGGGCTGTCGATGGCGTGGGCGCGGCGGCGCATCGAGCGGCTGTCGGCCTCGCAGTACGGCGGCGAGCGCGCGGAGGTGGTCGAGCAGATCACCTCGCTCGGCCTCGAGTACCACCTGGTCACGAAGTACACGTCGCTGGTGGCGGTGGAGCAGTCGCCGGTGACGAACGTGCCGGTCACTACCGTCACCGAGCCCACGCTCTCGCCTGATCAAACCGAGCCGAAGCTCGAGCAGAAGCGCTTCAACACCATTCAGATCATCCGCGGAGGACCGGAGAAGCCGCCGGCGGGCAACACCTACAAGCTCAGCGAGCTCGTCGGGAAGGGCGCCATCGGATCCGTCGGGGTGGGCACCTTCGGCATGGGTGGTGGCGGCGCAGCGGCGAGTGGACGCGGCGCGCTCGGTGGCAAGCCCACGCGTGACGCCGAGGACGACTTCGACTCCGCGTTCGGCAGCGCGGGCCTCGGCAAGACCGGGAGCCGGACCACGCGCACCGGCGGCTACATCCCGCCGCCTCCGGGCCGGGGTCCGGACGGGGGCCCGCTGCGCGTGCGGCTCGGGGAGACGGTGAACGCGACGCTGCCCGGGCTGCAGCGCGTGTCGGTGGGTGACGCCAGCACCGCCGACGTCGCGCCCGCGGGGAAGGACACGGTGCGCATCACGGGGCGGGCCGCCGGTCAGACCACCCTCGTCTACTGGTCTGGCGCGGGCCCGGTGACCCGGCAGCTGGTGGTCGAGCCGGCGCCGCGCGAGCTCCAGCCGAGCGACATCATGGAGACCATCCTCGCGAACAAGGCCTCCCTCGCCGCCTGTGTGCAGCGCCACCGGCTGGTGACGCCGGACGTCACCGGCAAGCTGATGATGTCGTGGGTGGTGCAGGCCGACGGTCACACGCGCGACGTACGCGTCGACAGCAAGGAGTTCGAGACCACCGAGGTCGCGCGCTGTGTCTCCCAGCTGTTGCGCACCATGACCTTCCCCGCGACCGGCCAGGCGAGCGAGCGCATCACCTTCCCCTTCAAGTTCTGACCGACCATGGCGCTCGACATCGGTGAGCTCTTCGAGCGGTACCACGGCGTCGTCTACCGGCGCTGTCTGGGGCTGCTCCGCGTGGAGGCGGACGCGGAGGAGGCGGTGCAGGAGGTGTTCGTCGCGGCGATCTCCGGGCTGGGGCGGTTCCGGCTGCGCAGCGCGCCGCTGACGTGGCTGTACGCGGTGGCCACGCGGCATTGTCTGCAGCGGCTGCGCAACGAAAACACGCAGGCCCTCAAGCGCGCGCTGTTCCAGGAAGACGAAGCGGTGGAGGTCGACCTCGCCGGCCGCGTGGACCTCGAGAACTACCTCGCCGGTCGCACGCTCGAGGAGCTCGAGCTGATCACCCTCGCCTACCGCGACGGGCTCACGCAGGAAGAGATCGCCGTCGTCACCCGGCAGTCGCGCAAGACGGTGGGCAAGAAGCTCGCGCGCCTCGCCGCTCCGCCCCGGCCGCTGGCGGAGATCATTCCCCTGCGCACCGGCTGATCAGCGCACCGTCACCTGCAGCCGGTACTGGAACTGGAGGTTGGCGCCGGAGCCGATCGAGCTGCCGCGCACCATCAGGTACCAGGTGACGGTGCTGGTGCCGGTGTTCTTGAGGCCGGTGACCGCCGGGCTGGCGCCGGTGCCGTCGAGCAGCGAGCAGAAGCCGCGGCCGGTGTCGTCGTCGTCGCCCAGCGAGGTGCCGGCGGCGTTGTAGAGCGTGAGCCGGCTGTCCACCCCGAGCGACTCGCAGGTCTCGGCGGTGCTGCCCTCGATGACCTCCGCGCGCACCGCCTTGCCGGCCGGCACGGTGATGGCCCACACGTCGACGTCGGTGGAGAGGGTGTGGTCGCCGAAGCTCCAGCCGTTGACGAGGCTCACCAGGCCGCCCTCGGCGGTGGCGATGGTGTTGTTGCTGCCCGACACGCCCACCGCTTCGCCCTCGTTGCCGCCCGGCGTGTTGAAGGCCACCTCGAGGAAGTACTGCGCGAGCGCGGCGTTGGTGCCGGTCTCTTCGACCTGCGCGTAGTACGTGCCCGCGGGCAGGAAGGTGACGAGCGCGCTGCAGCTGGCGATGCCGCTGGTGTTGTCGGTGAGGAGCTGCGTCCCGGCCGCGTTGAAGAGCCGCAGCGTGGTGGTGGTGGTGCTGTCGCAGGCGCCCGGAGTGGTGAAGGTCTCGAGGCGCAGCACGGTGGGGGTGGTGACGGTGACGCGGAAGAGGTCGAGGTCGGTGCCGGTGCCGATGGCGCCGCGGATCAACGAGCTGCCGTTGAGCTGCACCGTCGACGCGTCGGCCTCGGCGCGGGTGCCGTTCGGCTCGACCTCGGCGATGGCGTTGATCCGGCACTGGTTGCTGCATGCGTCGGTGTCGACCTGGTTGCCGTCGTCGCACTCTTCGAAGGGCACGCGCACCGCGCCGTCGCCGCACAGCACCGGGGTGAAGCGCACCTCGAGCGCGTAGCCGGCGACCACCGCGTCGTCGCCGAACTCCATCACGTGCGCGTAGAGCTTCTGGCCGGGGGCCATGGTGAAGGTGAGGCCGGAGCAGCGGTCGGACGCGCCGTTGCGGTCGTCGTTCGACGCGAGGCTGGTGCCCGCCGCGTCGCGCAGGGTCAGGCCGAGGTCGATGCTGGTGCCGCAGGCCACGCCCTGCCCGTAGCCGGTGGCGCGGTTCCAGGTGTCGAAGCGCACGTCCTGCGGGAGCGCGGTGTCGTTGACGATGGCGAACACGTCTTCGTCGCCCGCGGGGGTGAGCGCGGCCACGATGGCGGTGTTGCCGAGGCTGGCGTTGACCGCGCCGTTGGTGTTCGCGTTGGTCACCGCGGTGGCGTTGAAGTCGTTGCCGGTGGTGCCGCTGCCGCCGGTGGACGGCGTGCCGTCTTCGTTGGGCTCGATCTCGGTGCGCTCGAAGCGGCAGTTGGCGCCGCAGCCGTCGAGGGCGCGGGTGTTGCCGTCGTCGCACTGCTCGGGCGCGTCGAGGAAGCCGTCGCCGCAGGTGGGAGTGCGCATCACGCAGGTGCTGGGCATGGTGCCGCTGCAGGTCCACCCGGCCTCGAGGGTGCAGGTCGCCGAGCAGCCGTCGCCGCCGGACTGATCCGCGTCGTCGCAGCCTTCGGTGCTGGCCTTCAGGCCGTCGCCGCAGCTGGTGGTGCACACCGAGGGCGCGCCGGTGCAGGTGAAGCCGAACTCGACGGTGCAGGTGCTCGAGCAGCCGTTGCCGCTGGTGGTGTTGGCGTCGTCGCAGGCCTCGCCGGGCACCAGCAGGCCGTCACCGCACACGCCGCGGCAGATCGACGGGTTGGTGCCGGTACAGGCGTAGTTCGGCTCGACGGTGCAGGTGGCGGAGCAGCCGTCGCCGCTGGTGGTGTTGGCGTCGTCGCAGCCCTCGCTCGCCGCCTTCGCGCCGTCGCCGCAGCGCACGGCGCACACCGAGGGCATGGTGCCGGTGCACGCGTAGCCCGCCTCGATGCTGCAGGTGCTCGAGCAGCCGTCGCCGTTGATCAACGCGCCGTCGTCGCAGGCCTCGGTGGCCGCCATGATTCCGTCGCCGCACACCGCGCGGCACACCGACGGGTTGGCGGTGGTGCAGGTGTAGCCGGGCTCGACGGTGCAAGTGCTCGAGCAGCCGTCGCCGCTGATCAGCGCGCCGTCGTCGCAGCCCTCGGAGCCCTGCCGCTGTCCGTCTCCGCAGTTGCCGCTGCACACCGACGGCGCGCCGGTGCACGCGTAGCCCGCCTCGACGCGGCAGGTGGTGGAGCAGCCGTCGCCGGCCTGCACGTTGCCGTCGTCGCAGGTCTCGCCGCCCGCGAGCTGGCCGTCTCCGCAGCGGGTGACGCACGACGAGGGGGTGCCCGCGCACTGGAAGCCGACCTCCACCGTGCAGGTGCTCGAGCAGCCGTCGCCGCTGATCAACGCGCCATCGTCGCAGCCCTCGGCGCCGGCGCGGTAGCCGTCTCCGCACGTGGTGGCGCAGGTCGAGGGCATGCCGGTGCACGCCCAGCCGGTCTCGCGGAAGCAGTTCATCGAGCAGCCATCGCCGGTGGTGCGGTTGCCGTCGTCGCACTCTTCGGTGCCGGTGACCGCGCCGTCGCCGCACGCGCTGACGCACACCGAGGGCATGTTGAGGCAGGTGAAGCCGGTCTCGACGCGGCAGCCGGCCGAGCAGCCATCGCCGCCCGTCGCGTTGCCGTCGTCACAGGTCTCGGTGCCGGCCGCGATGCCGTTGCCGCAGCGGGTGATGGTGCAGTTGGTGTCGCAGCCGTCGCCGCTGACGGCGTTGCCGTCGTCGCACGCCTCGGTGCCCGCTTTGGTGCCGTTGCCGCAGCCGGTGGGCCGGCACGAGCCGCCGGGGCCGTCGTCGCAGCCGTCGCCGTTGGTGGCGTTGCCGTCGTCGCACGCTTCGGTGGGCTGCTGCACGCCGTCGCCGCAGTGGCCCATGAGGCACACCCCGGCGCTGCAGAGGCCGCTCACGCAGTCCATGCCCACCGCGCAGCCGCCGCCGTTCGAGCACTGGCTCATCGGGGCGCACGCGCCGCCGCAGTCGACGCCCGTCTCGTCGCCGTTCTTGATGCCGTCGGTGCACGAGCCCGACGCGCTGCCGCAGCTGTGGGTGGTGATGTTGCAGACCGCGGGGGCGGTGCAGTCGCGGCTGCTCAGGCACTCCACGCACTGGCCGATGCCGTCGCAGATGCCGGTGGCGCAGCGGGTGGACACGGTGGTGGGCGAGTGGCGCGCGACGCCGTTGCTGCACACGTCGTCGGTGCACGGGTTGCCGTCGTCGAGGTCGGGGCACGCCGGCTTCGGGGAACAGGCAGCGAGGGCGACCGACAGCAGCGCGAGCGGGAGGAGACGCATTCGTACGCCTCTACCCATTCGGCGGGGGTACCGCGAGTTGGCGTTGCGCGGGGGGCGCCATGCGACGCCTGGCCGGCCCTGGGCGTCTGAGGGCCATGGATCGCATCAGCGGGCCGCGGCAACCAACAGATTACGGCGTCGTGTGTTTCGCTCAGGTTGTTGAAATCATTGAAAAATCAGTGAATGAGCGAATCCTGATTGCGTCTATGACCGCGCGTCGGTGTTGAGCCGACGAACCCCATCACCTCCTACCCCTCAGGGCTGAACACCATGAAGACCCGTCTGCTGGCCGCGCTGCTGTCGTTCTCGTCCTTCTCCGCTTTCGCCCAGAACGTCGACATCGACGTCGATGACCAGGTCGACACCCAGCAGGTGCAGGTGCAGGTGCCGGGCATGAGCGTGAAGATGCGCGTCAACGGTGCGCAGCCGCTCAACGAGCCCGCGCCGCCCCCCAACCAGCAGGCGCGTCAGCGGGGGCCGAAGCCGCCTCCGGTGCAGGTGGTGGGCGTCGACACCTTCAACATCGCCTTCGAGATGAAGCCGCAGGAGACGCTGCGCCTGCTCAGCCCCGAGGGCGCGCACGCCGACATCTGGGCCGACGACGGCAACTACCTCGGCGGGTTCGATCTCCCCTGTGAAGTGCCCGCGCAGGCCGGCCAGTTCTACCGCGTGGTGATGACCGCGAACGGCGGGTTGATCTTCGACCGCAAGGTCGAGCTCCGGAAGTACTTCCGCACCAACGTCTCGTTCCGCAACGCGGCGCCGGCGGTGGTGGTGGTGGCGCCGCCCCCGGTGGTGGTGCAGCAGCAGCCGGCCTACGCGATGGTCGACTTCCCGGCGCTGGTCGACGCGGTGAAGAGCGAGTCGTTCGGCGACGCGAAGCTCGACGTGGTGCGCACCAGCGAAGGTGGGCTCACGGTCGATCAGGTCGGCCAGCTGGTGGACCTGTTCTCGTTCTCGTCGGAGCAGGTGAAGGTGGTCGAGATCTGCAACCAGCGCATCGTCGACCGCCAGAACGCCTTCAAGCTCTACAAGCACTTCACCTTCGACAGCGACAAGCAGAAGGTGAAGGCGATCCTCGGCAAGTGACGCCGGGGTGCTACACCGGGCGGCATGCTGACCAACCTGGTGGGTGTGCTGCTCGCGCAGCGCAATGACGATGCGGCCGCGGCAGTGCTCGCGGCCTTTGCGGGCATCTGGCTGATGGTGGTGCTCTTCGGCCTCGCGATGCTGGCGTTCATGATCTTCTGCTGGTGGCGCATCTTCGAGCGCACCGGCTACGGCGGGCCCTTCGCGTTCTTGATCCTGATCCCCGGGTTCGGGCCGCTCATCGTGGTGCTGCTGCTGGCGTTCGGTGACTGGCCCGCGCTGCGCAACCGGCAGGTCTGATCAGAGGAGTCGCCCATGGTGCTCGCGTTGGTGGTGTCGCTGGTGGCGGGGCAGTCGCTCGCTGAGCTGAAGCTCGATCCGCTCCGGCACCGCGAGACCATCATCGAGAACGTGACCGAGGGGTTCGGCTACCTGCCCTTCTCGCGCTACTCGACGACGGTGGTGAACGTGGTCGAGCTCCCGGCGGAGGCGCGCGTGGCGCTGACCCGCGAGGCGCTCGAGCAGATCAAGGCGTTCGTGATGTCGGAGGCCGGCCGCGCGGCGTGGAAGGTGCGGCTGTCGCGGCGCTCCGGGCAGACGGTGGCCGAGCGCTCGGCGTCGGTGGCGTCACGGCTGGCGTACGCGTCGACGCTGCTGAAGGAGAGCACCACGAAGGAACAGTGGATGACCACGGACCTCGAGGCGGCGCAGAAGGCCGCGGCGCAGTTCAAGCGAGACCGTGCGCAGCTGGAGAAGGAAGAGCGCACGCGCGTGCAGGCGGCGGCGGCGCTCGATGACGCGGCGTTCGCGGGGCAGTTGAAGGAGCGGCTGACGTTGTTCCTCGCGGAGACGAAGACCATCCCGTGGGGGACGAAGTTGATCGAGAAGGACGGGCGGAAGTTCTTCGCGGACCAGGCGCTGGAGCTGAAGCCGAAGTGGTGGAAGCTGTGCTTCCGCGCGGGGCCGGAGGCGACGGCCGCGGCGCGGGAGTTTGCGACGGCGTGGTTGGCGGAGCTCAGCGCGCCGGCGCGGTTGTCGGATGAGAAGTAGCGAGCGATCGACGACGGCGACCGACCGGCGACCGACGACGACCGAGTGACCGACTTGTGACTAACGACGAACTGCAGGAACTGCCCTCGCCCCCATCGGGGGAGAGGGTCCGGGAGAGCGGGCGAACCTGTCGCCACCGTGAAGGACCTGAGAGCGTTCGCGTGCTCGCCTCCTCTCCCTGACCCTCTCCTCCGCGGAGGAGAGGGGACCTTCACTGTCGCGTTCGGTTCGCCCGATCCGTTCGGTTCGCCCGAACCGTTCGGTTCGCCTGATCCGTTCGGTTCGCCTGATCCGTTCGGTTCGCCTGATCCGTTCGGTTCGCCTCGGTTCCGCGCGTTCGTCCGCTCCCGTTCGGTTCGCCACCCCTCTTCGCCGCATCACCCCGCGCGACGCAGCGACCCCAGCAACGACGCCGCCACCAGCACCAGTCCCCCGAACGCCAACCCGCCCGACGCGCCGGCAAACGCCATCGTCAGCTTCGTGCCCGCGAGCTCACCCAGCCGCATCGCCGCGCCGAGCCCCAGCGCCACCACCCCGGCGTCGTACGCGCGGGGCCACTTCAGCCGCGTGCCCCGGAACCCCGGCACCATGCGCCCCGCGAAGCCGACCAGCAGCAGCGTCATGCCTCCGAGCGTGTACGCGTGCCGGCTCGCGTCTCTGATCAACACCGGGGTCCACAGGCCGACCTCGCCGAGCGCGCTCCACGCCTGCAGCGCCGCGAACACCCCGAGGAACACCAGCCCCGCCTGAACCGCCCGCGCCTGGAGCCCCTCTTCCTCCGCCAGCCCCTCGCCGGAGAACGGCCGCACCGTCCACCACACCAGCCCCACCGCCGCGACCAGCGCCACCGACCCCACCGCGTCGAGCCACGCCACCTGCACCCACGTCGCGAGCACCGCCAGCGCCACCGCGCCCTGCCAGGCGAGCCACAGCCGCTGCTGCGCCTTCTCCGAGGGCCGGCGCACGTGCAGCGTGCAGATGCCCGCGCGGAAGAAGACGCCCCACACCCACGACGCCACGCCGCCGAACGCCGCGGGGGCCCACACCGACTCCAACTGCACCGCGGTGGCGACGCCGCCGAAGGTCTGCCCCACCTGCCAGCCGAGCAACGTCACCGCCGCCAGCCACCACCACCCCACGCCGGCGAGCAGGAACCGGTGCATCGTCTCGTGCGGGCCCGGCAGGTCGCGCCAGAAGGTCCACACCATCGAGGCCCACGTCGTCTGCGCCACCACCACCAGCGCCGCGCCCACCAGCCCCAGCCAGGTCGAGCCCGGCACCAGCGCGCCGAGCCGGCCCACCACCACCAGGAACACCCCGCCCACCGCGCTCCACTTCAGGAGGCGGATCAACCCGCGCTCGGGAGGCGCCACGCCGAACAGCCGCGGCGCGAGGTGCAGCGACACGCCCATGGTGAACAACCCGAGGAAGCCGAAGAGCTGGGCCACGCCATGCGCGCGGTGGTGGTCGAGCGGCACCGGGCTCTGCGCCACGCGCAGCGTCCACAGATCCAACGCGCCGGTCAGCGCCCCCGCGGTCAAGGTGAAGACCAGCGCGGCCACCACGAAGCCCGGCCATTCGGCGGCGTAGGTGAGGGGGCGCGGGCGCACTTCGCTGACGGTGCTCAGTCTCATGCGCGCGCCTACTGCACCCCCCACGCCAGCCCCTTGCCCTCGACGCCGTCTTCCCTCATGTTTCAAACCGGAACATGGGCGAACAAATCGAGCATCCGGGGCCGTATTCGTGTGAGACGCCGTTCGAGCGCGGGGGTGGGTTGTGCCGGGTGTGCCGGTTGCTCCCCGAGTCGCCGCAGGGGCGGAAGTGTGCACGGCTGGTGGCGCGGAGCCCGGCGATGAAGCAGCTGCTGCAGAAGGCGGCGACGGTGGCCAACACCGACGCCTCGGTGGTGCTGCGGGGCGAGAGCGGCTCGGGCAAGGAGGTCGTCGCGCGCGCGCTCCACGCCAACAGCGTGCGCAAGCTCAAGCCGTTCCTCGCGGTCAACTGCGCGGCGCTGCCCGGCGAGCTGCTCGAGTCGGAGCTCTTTGGCCACACCAAGGGCGCGTTCACCGGCGCGCAGCTCGCGCGCAAGGGGCTCTTCGAGTCGGCCGACGGCGGCACGTTGCTGCTCGATGAGATCGCCGAGATGCCGCTGGCGCTCCAGGCCAAGCTGCTGCGCGCGCTGCAGGACGGAGAGATTCGTCGCGTCGGCGAGTCGCAGCCGATCAACGTCGACGTGCGCATCGTGTGTGCGTCGCATCAGGACCTGCAGCAGTGCGTGCGCGAGAAGCGCTTCCGCGAAGACCTGTACTTCCGGCTCAAGGTCTTCACGCTGGTGGTGCCGCCGCTGCGTGAGCGCCGCGAAGACATCCCCATGCTGGCGGGACAGTTCCTGGATCAAGAGCAGCACGCCGCCGGCTTCTCACCGCGCGCGTTGGCGGCGCTGACCCGCTACACGTGGCCGGGCAACGTGCGCGAGCTGCAGAACGCGGTGAAGCACGGCGCGGTGCTGTCGCAGGGGCAGCTCATCGAGGTCGAGCATCTCCCGGACGAGCTGAGCCAGCCGTCGGTCGCCCCGGTGGCGCCCGCGCACGACGGTGAGCTGGTGACGCTCGAGGAAGCCGAGCGGCGGCACGTGTTGCGCGTGCTCGAGGCCTGCGGAGGCCAACAAGTAGATGCTGCGCGCGTGCTCGGCATCGGTCGCACGACTTTGTGGCGAAAGTTGAAGGGTTACGGCCTCGACGCATGAGGTGATCCGGGGCACATGCCGTGCAGTCGGGGGCCGCTCAGGGGTTCCCGAATGGGCGTCTTCACCGAGTACTTCGCGACCGAACACCGAGCGCTCCAGGAGCTGCTGGACGCGAGTCTTCAGGGCGGCACGCTGGACCCGGTGCGGGTGGACACGTTCCGGCGAAGGCTGCTGCAGCGCATCGCGGTCGAGGAGCAGGTGTTGTTGCCGGCGCTCGTCGCGAAGCTCGGGCGCGCGCCGCTGTATCGCGAAGCGTTGACGCACGACCACGCGGGGCTGGTGGCGTTGTGTGCGCCGACGCCGCAGCAGGACTGGGTCGATGGCTTGTGGGAACAGGTCGAGGCGCACCACCGCGTCGAGATGGCGGAAGACGGCTTCTGCGCGCAGTGCGACGCGCACTTGAGCGGCGACGCGGAGGGGTTGTTTCAGCGCGTGGCCGAAGTGAAGCCGGTCGAGCTGCCGACGGGCGACACGGTGCGCGCGCGGATCATCGAGCTGCTCGAGCGAACGGGCATGAAGCAGCACGTCGCCGCGCCGGTCGTGGCGCCACCGCATCACACGCACGTGGGGCGGAGGTCGACGTCGATTCATCGCAAGCGCAAGTGAGCTGCTCGGCGACGGAGCATCTTGCCGTCGGTCGAGGGTCGCGGAGCGGAGCGGCGCACCTCGGTCCCCACCCTGCCCCCTGCGGCCGCGCGCTCGAGGGGCTGTGGGCGTCGAGCACCGCGCCGACTCGCACGACCGCCGCCATGCAGGCGAAGAGCGCCTACGGGTGGCTCACCACCGTCGCGCGCACCCGCACCACCTGCCCGCCCTTGCGCAGCGACACCCACTCCGCGTCTTCGGCCACCACCTCGAGCGGCGCGGCCGGCTGATCAAACCCGCGCACCGCGTAGCCGTACGTCATCCCCGCGGGGCTGATCAGCGAGATGCCGGCGCCCCCTTCGGCGTTGATCAACCCCGCCCACGGCGCGACCACCTGCCCTTCCTCGACGTTGGTGTTGATGATCAACCCGCGCGGCGTGAAGCCCACCGCGAGCACCAGGTGATCCACGTCCCAGTCGGGTGCTCCGAGGGGGGCAGCTTCACGCCGAGGATCACCGGCCAGCCCTTGCGCAGCGCGCCGACGGTCCACGTGAGCAGCGCCTCGGGGCCCTTGCGCGGGCCGACCTCGTACCGGAGCCCCAGCGCGTCGAGGGCGGTCGGCACGTCTTGTTCCCACAGGTCGGGCGTCTTCGGCCGGCCCAGCCGGTTCGCCTCGGCCTGCGGCACCCACGCGTCGAAGTGGAGCGCGGCCATCTGAATGCTCGTCTCACCGCACCAGCCTTCCTCCGGCGCGGCGGCGTCCCACGGGCGATCCGCGATGGGGAGCCGCAGAGCGTCACGAGCAGCAGGACTCCAAATTTCCGCATGGCGCGCTCGCAGCCTCCCACGTAAAGGCTCGCCATGCTGCTCGACCTCCACCGGCACCTCGAGGGCTCGCACAGCCCGCGCGCGCTGCTCGACGTCGCCCGCACCTTCGGCATCCAGAACCCGCTCTTCTTCGACGCGGCGCAGGGCCGCTTCCGCACACCGGAGGAGCTCTCGCAGCAGCTGACGATGCAGGCGCCGTCGGACGACGCGACCGTCTTCTACCAGTGCATCGTGAAGGCGCGGGCGGCGTACGTGAGCGTCGAGGCGATCCGCGCGCTGGCGTTGGCGGCGTTCAAGGAAGCGGCGGACGACTCGGACGGCTTCGAGATGCGGCTGTCGTTGTTCTCGATGGCGCGCACGTTGATCGAGAACCAGCAGCGGGCCTGGCGCGACGTGCCACCGGTGGAGTTCGCCGAGCAGTTCGCGCGGCCGGTGCTCCTCGCGGCGCTCGACGCGCGTGACGAGGCGCAACGGGTGACGGGCAAGCCGATGCTGGTGCGCCTGGGGCTCTCGCGCACCTTCGAGAGTGAGCCGCACTACCGGGCGTTGGCGGCGATGGTGAAGGAGCACGCGAAGGCGCTGGTCGGTCTCGACGTGTTGGGCATCGTCACCGGCGCGGACACCGAGCCGTTGCCTGCGGGGTTGCTCTCGGTGCTCGAGCAGCTCCGCGCGGTGTTGCCGGACCTCACCATTCACGCGGGCGAGTTCGCGGGTCACGGGTCGGTGGACCGCACCCTCGCGCTCGAGCCGCGCGGCGTTGGCCACGGCGTGCACTCGCTGCAGAGCGCGGCGACGCTCGAGCGGCTGGCGAAGGAAGGGGTGACGCTCGAGGTGTGCCCGACGAGCAACCACCTGCTCATTCCCACCGCGTTGGCGAAGCTCGAGGCGGCGCACGGTGGAGCGACGCCGCTCAAGGCGCTGCAGCAGGCGCACGTGCACTGCGTGTTGGGCAGCGATGATCCGACGCCGATGGGCACCAGCTTCCGCCAGGAGGTCGAGGTCGCGCGTCGCAAGGGCGTGGACCTGGCGCGTCTCGAGGCCGACATGATGCGCCGGTGGAAGCAGCTCACGGCCTGAGCCGCTGATCAGTACACGGGGAAGAAGGTGCGCGGCCCGGCTCCTCGCCGCCTCGTTCGCTCGAGCGCTTCACCGGGTCAGACCGCTTCGAAGACGAGGACGCCCGGCGCGCGGGGGCGGTCCGCCGGGAGGTGACGCTCTGCTGTGACCTTTGGTGTCAGCACGCCCGGCGAGAGTGCGTGCGTCGGGCGCTGGTGCCCGAGGGTGTGGGAGGTCGCGATGGTGCTCTCGGTGTTGGTGTCGTTGTGGGTCGCGCAGGCGGGGTGTTCGAAGGACACGGACTGCAAGGGCGAGCGCATCTGTGAAGCGGGCCGCTGCGTGGCGCCCGCGGTGACGGCCGCGCCACCGCCGCCACCACCGCCGCCGCCGCCGCCGGCTCCGTCGCCTGCGCCGGCCACCGCGCCTCCTCCTCCGCGGCGGGCGCCGTTGGGCGTAGACGCGGCGAGCCCTGCCCCGGTCGAAGAGGACTACCCCCGGGTCGTGCGCCGGGCCGGTGAGGTCTGCGTGCAGTCGCGCGGCGACGACGGCCAGGTGAAGGAAGACTGTCGGGCTGATCAGCCGGTGCGCGCGCAGCGGTCCCGCCGCGCGCCGGAGCCACCGCCCGAGCCGGCGGCGCGCTTCGTGGCCGACGTGTTGTTTCAGGGCGGGGTGCAGGCGCTGGTCGCCGGGGGCGATTCCGCCGCGTTGCCACAAGGCTCGGCGCAGCTCTCGCTGGGCGCGCGGTTTCGCTCGGGCGTGGGCGTGGTGGGGCTGGTGAACGTGAACCTCGGCTTCATCCCCGGCTTCACCTCCGTCATCGCCACCTTCGCCCCTGGAATCCGGTTCGGTGACCGGTCTCACTTCACGCTCGCGGCCGGGCCGGGGCTCTTCAGCTACGCGAGCCGCGCCGGCTCGGGAGCGGGGGCGGTGGGCTCGGTGGTGGCGCAGGGGGTGTTCGCCATCGCCGGGCCGTTCGCGTTGGCGCTCTCGTCCTCGGTGCACTTCGACGTGAGCGGCGTGATGTTCAACCTCGGAGCCGGCTTTGGCTTCGGGGCGCTGTGAGGTGGCGCGATGAAGCCCCGCCGTGCTGCTGGCCGCAATGAACAGTTGGTGCGAGTGCTCCAGCTCGTCAGCGATCTCGCCCGTCGTGGCGGGTGCGACCTCTACGAGCTGGCCGCGCGCTACGGGACCACGACGCGCACCATCCGCCGCGACCTCGACGCCATCGCCGGCGCGGGCATTCCGCTCAAGCGCGAGGCCGGCGAAGGGAGCCGCCTGCGCTGGTCGTTGGATCTCGACGCGTCGCGGGCGCGGGAGCTCGCGGCCATCGCCAGCGCGCAGCGGGACCACGAGTCCTGAGCGGGTGGAATGGAACGCGCGCCCGGGTTTCCCTCGTGACGCACCTCAAGTAGGTGCCGCGCATGCCGTCGCTGCGCTTCTGCGTCGTCTTCGTCGTGGTCCTCACTTCGCTCGGGTGTCCGGGCCCGGTCACGCCGCCTCCGCCGGAGCCGGGGCCGCTGCGCGCGGGCGTCGCGACGCGGAAGCTCGATCAGCCGGTGGGCATCGCGATGGGCGGGTATCTCCGCAACCGGCCCGCGAGTGACCCGGGCTCTCCGTGGGCGCAGCAGTTCCCCGCGAGCCGCGGCGTGCACACCGAGCCGACGGTGCGGGTGGTGGCGCTGACCAACGGGCTCACCCGGGTGGCGTTCATTCGCCTCGACACCACCATCGTCTCGCCGACGCTGCGGAGCCGGCTCATCGCGTCACTCTCCGCCGCGGGCGAGAGCGCGAAGGTCTTCCTGTTCGCGACGCACACCCACGCCGGGCCCGCGCGCTTCATGCCGCCCGCGCGGTTGGGCTCGTCGACCGGCACCGACTTCGTGTCGCTGGTGATGGATCACTACGACGCCGAGCTCGAGGCCCACCTCACCGACGCCATCGTGGCGGCCACCACCGGCGCGTTCGCTTCGCTCGTGCCGGTGAGCGTGGGCGTGTCGACCATCGAGGCGGGCGACTTCAACAACGATCGCCGCTGCGAGAACGACCCCATCTACGGCCATGACTTCCGCGACACGGCGATGACGATGATCCGCCTCGACGAGGTGGACGCGGCGGGCCAGCCGGTCAAGCCGCTGACCGCGCTGATGCACTACGCGATGCACGGCACGGTGCTGCCCAGCGACAACACCCTGCAGTCCACCGAGGCGCCGGGTGCGCTCGAGCTCTACGCGAGCGACGCGGTGGGGGTGCCGGTGATGTACGTGCAGGGCGCGGCCGGCGACGTGTCTCCGGCGGGGAGCCCGTTCGGTCACAGCGACTTGCAGCAGCTCGAACGGCAAGGTCGCGCGGCGGCGAAGTTGGCGGCGGCGGCGTACGCGCAGGCGGCTCCGGGGGCGGCGCCGGCGAAGCAGCGGCTCGACTTCCTGGAGCGCGGCGTCAGCACCACCCGCGAGGCGATCGGCTACGCGATGGGCGAGTTCCCCGAGTACGGCGGCATTCAGTGCGCGGCCGGCGGGCCCGGTGCGTGCGGCGCGGTGAAGTCGGAACCGAAGGACGTGGTGTGTCTGCCCCTCGCGCGGCGGCCCGCGGGGAAGACGCCGCTGTCGATGTTGCGCATCGGAGACGAGCTGTTGCTGCTCTCGCTGCCGGGCGAGCCGGGGACCGGGCTGTCGCGGAAGATCCAGGCGGCGTTGGCTCCGCTGGGGGCGACGCGCGCGTTGACCGTCGGCTACTCGCAGGACCACTTCGGTTACCTGCTCGAGGAAGACGACTGGCTCCGCGGTGGCTACGAGCCGACCGTGTCGGCGTACGGGTGGAAGTTCGGGCCGTACCTGTTGAGCGAGGTCGAGGCGTTCGTCGCGAGCATTGATCAGTCGCAGCCGCCGGCGGACGTGCTGGAGGTCACGGCGCCGACCTTCCGTTCGCTCACCGACTCGATGGCGGCGCCGAGCGTGGTGACCGAGCCGCAGGACGGGGAACGGCTGAGCACCCACGTGTTCGAGTTCGAGGGCGGCGACCCGGGGCTGGGGCTGCCGCAGGTGTCGCTCGAGCGCCGCGAGGGGGCAGGGTTCGTGCCGGTGATGGCGAGCGCGACGCGGGCGGTGATCAACGGGCCCGAGCTGTTGATCCGCTACGCGTCCGAGCCGACCTTCAAGGCGGATCCGACCGCGACCGTGCGCCGCCATCGGTGGACGGTGCAGTTCGAGACGGTGCCCTCGGCGGCGCTGGGCGAGTACCGGCTCGTCGCGCGCGGGGTGGCGAAGGTGGGCGGGGCGAAGTCGAGCTACGAGTTGATCAGCCGTGGGTTCACGGTCACGAAGAGCACGGCGGTGGTGGGCCGGGCGCGCATGACGATGGATGGTCGCTTCGCGCTCGAGGCGCGGTTCCCGCCGAACCCGACGGTGCACGCGGCGGACATCGATGACGTGGTGCTCAACTACCGCGTGCGCGACCTGAATTCGGATCCGCGGGTCGGGGCGCTGGCGCGCGGCGCGATGGGGTCGAGTGTGCAGGGGGCGTTGATCAACCCGGACAGCTCGATGAGCGCGGTGACGTTGACGTGGAGCGACGCCGAGGCGGCGTGGGTGTCGGCGCCGTTGGCCGCGGGGACGTATCGGTTCGATGTGGCGGCGGGCGGGGTGGTCGATGCGCAGGGGAATGAGAACGGCGCGGCGGTGTCGGTCTCGCCGTGACGCTGTCGATCAAGGCCCTGGGGTGAGCAGACGGTTGGGGGTCGTCTGCCGTGCTCATCGCGGTCAGCCTCGCGGTGTCGAACGTCTGGTGACTCGGGTGCTCGCGCTTCGTGGTGGGCGCGCTCGACTTCCGCAATCGAGACGCCGCGCGCCGCGATGCACGAGGGTGAAGGGCTCTGGGCCCATCACCGACCCGACCACCGCCATCAAAGCCAGCTGCCCCCGCCGCTACGCCACCGCCAGAGCCGGCGCCCCGACCCGCTCCTCGCTCAACGGCTGCACGAAGTTCACGACCTCGCTCACCACCGCTCGATCTCTCCGCACGCGGTCATGCGACAGCCCCTCCGTCACCACCAACCGCGCGCCCGGCCACAACGCGGTCAGCTCCTGCGACGACCCCACCGGCACCACCACATCACCCCGGTCGTGCACCACCATCGCCCGCACCTCCCCGAACTTCCCCGCGTGGGCGCGCAGGTCCAGCTCCGACACCGGCCTGCCGATCACCTTCTCCACCCGCGTGAGCAGCCGGTCCTGCATGCCCACCGACAGCCCGAACTGATCACCGAAGTGGCGGAGGTACGGCGGCAGCTGCACCGGCGACGCGAGCAGCACCACCTTCTCCGGCGCGAGCCCGAGCGTCAGCGCATACGACGTCGCAGTACCGCCCAGCGAGTGCGCGATGATCACCTTCGGCAACAGCCTCCGGCCCACCGACGCGAGCGTGTGCGCGAGCGAGAAGATGGTCGCGAAGTTCCCCGGCGACGCGCCGTGCGCGGGGAGATCGATCGCCACCACATGAAACCCGCGCGCCACCAGCGGCTCGACGAAGCTGCCCATCTGCGCCGCGTTGCCGCTCCAGCCGTGCACCAGCAACGCCGTGCCGCGCGCGCCACCGGGGTTCCATTCCCACGCCGCGAGCGACACGTCCCCGGCGTCTTGCAGGAACGTCCGCGCCCCGGCCGCCGCCCCACCCCACGCGCCAAGCGTCTTCTGCGGCCGGCACCACAACGCGAACGCCTTGTCTTCGAGCCACTCCGGGGCGACACGTTCCATCACCCGCACCAGAGCCGGCATAAATCGAACGTTCGTACTATTTCCACGACGTGAGTTGGCCATGACGGGGTCCTTTCGGGTTGCGCTGACTACGGGGTGTGGAACTGCACGAGGCGCTTGAAGGCGCTGCGTGCGCGCTCGACGGCGCGGCGGTCCTTGAACAGCCGCTGGTACATGTGGAGCGTCATCATGATGCCGTGGAGCTCGAAGGCGAACTGCTTCGGGTCGGTGGTCTTGCTGAAGTGGCCTTCGTCGACGGCGAGCTGCACGGTCTTGGTGAGCGCCTCGACGAGGTTCAGCTGCGACTCGAGCAGCACGTCATGCGGGCGGCCCTGTTGATCATCGAGCTCGGCGATGGCCTGGGTGAAGATGCAGCCGCCGGGCTTGTGGGCGTCGACCATCCAGTCGACCCAGTTCTCGAAGATGCGCTCGAGCCGCGGCAGTCCGCGCGCCGACTTGAAGGCGGGGAGCATCACCTGCTCGGTGAACCGGCTCGAGGCGAGGTCGAGCACGGCGACCTGGAGCTCCTCTTTGCTGCCGAAGTGCGCGAACAACCCACTCTTCGAGAGCTTGAGTTCGTCCGCGAGGGCGCCGATGGTGAGGCCGTCGAGCCCGTCGCGACCGGCGAGCAGGAACGCCCGGTCGAGGATCCGCTCGCGAGTGGCTTCGCCTTTCGACATGCCCCCAAAATAAGAACGGGCGTTCGTAAAAATCAAGTCCCTGTCGGTCGTGCTAGTGATTCCGCGCATGTCCACCATCGCGGCCATCGCGACGGGCCCAGCGGCGGGCGGCGTCGGCATCATTCGCCTCTCGGGGCCATCGGCGCTGAGCGCGGCGCGGCGGGTGGTGCGCGGGTTGCCTGAGCAGCCGACGGCGCGGCACGCGTACTTCACGCGCTTCGTCGACGGTGGCGGCGCGGTGCTCGACGAGGGGCTGACGCTCTACTTCGCGGGGCCGAAGAGCTTCACCGGTGAAGACGTGGTCGAGCTCCACGCGCACGGGGCGCCGCGGCTGTTGTCGTTGCTCCTCTCGGAGCTCTTGCAGCACGACGAGGTGCGGCTGGCGACGCCGGGCGAGTTCACGCGACGCGCGTACCTCTCCGGCCGCATGGAGCTGACGCGCGCCGAGGCGGTCGCCGACCTCATCGCGGCCGAGTCGGAGGCGCAGGTGCGCGCGGCGGCGGCGCAGCTCACCGGCGAGCTGTCGGCGCGGCTCGAGGCGGTGCACGCGCCGCTGCTGGCGCTCCAGGCTGACGTCGAAGGCGCGCTCGATTTTCCGGAAGAGGCCGAGGGCGCGGAGGCCGACGCGGCGCGGCGTCTCGACGCGTTGATCGCGAACGTTCGTTCGTTCCTCGCGGACGCGCGGCGGGGGGCGTTGATCCGTCGGGGGGCGCGGGTGGTGCTCTACGGGCCGGTGAACGCCGGCAAGTCGACGCTCTTCAACGCGCTGGTGGGGGCGAGCCGCGCGTTGGTCGACGCGGAGCCGGGCACCACGCGCGACACGCTCGAGGCGCGCGTCGAGCTGGCGGGGCTCGCGGTGACGTTGATCGACACGGCCGGGCTGCGCGAGGGCGCGGGTCGGCTCGAGGCGCTGGGCATCGAGCGCACGCGCGACGCGCTGCAGGGCGCCGACGTGGCGGTGCTCGTCGTGCCGCCCGACGCGACGGCTGATCAGCGCGAGGCGTGGGCGCGCGAGGTGGCGGCGGAGCGCCTGCTCGTCGTCGACGGCAAGGCGGATCTCCGCGTCGCGGGAGCGGTCCCCGGCGATGTCGCCAACGCAAGCGATGTTGCCGAACCGAGTGCTGCCCCTCTCCCCCACCGGGGGAGAGGGTCCGGGAGAGGGGGCGAACACGCGCTGCCAGGAAGCGACGCGACCCCCCTCTCCGTCTCCGGCCTCACCGGCGCCGGCCTCCCCGCCCTGCGCGACGCGCTCCACACCCTCCTCTCCGGCGCCACCGCCTCCGCGGTACTCACCACCTCCGACCGCCACCTCCGCGCGCTCGAGACCATCGACGAACACCTCACCCGCGCCCGGCTCGCCTGCGACGTCTCGACCCTCGAAGTCGTCGCCGGCGAGGTGTCCCTGGCGGTCCACGCGCTGGCCGAAGTCACCGGCACGGACGCGAGCACCGAGCTGCTCGACGCCATCTTCCAACGGTTCTGCATCGGCAAATGAAGACCACGCGACACATCATCTGGGACTGGAACGGAACACTCCTCGACGACGCCGAGCTCTGCGTCGAGGTGATGAACGAGGTGCTCTCCGCCCGCGCGCTCCCGCCGTTGACGGCCACGCGCTACGCCGCCGAGTTCCGCTTCCCGGTGCGCGACTACTACCAGGGCCTCGGCTTCGACTTCTCCCGCGAGCCCTTCGAGCGCGTGAGCGCGGCCTTCATCGAGGGCTACTCCGCGCGCGAGGCGAGCTGCACGCTGCGACCCGACGCGGTGCACACCTTGTCCGGCGTGGCGACCCGCGGGCTGCGGCAGAGCGTGCTGTCGGCCAGCCAGCAGACCCGCCTCGAGCACCAGGCCCGTCGGCTGGGCGTGACGGCGCACTTCGACGCATTGGTGGGGCTCGACGACCACCACGCCGCGGGCAAGCTCGACGTCGGCCGCGCGTGGATGAAGCGCAGCGGTGTCGATCCACGGCACACGGTGCTGGTGGGCGACACCGACCACGACGTCGAAGTGGCGCAGGCGCTGGGTGTGAAGTGCCTGTTGGTGGCGAGCGGCCACCAGTCTCCCGAGCGGCTCTCGCGCACTGGCGCCCCGGTCCTCCCCTCGCTCTCGGCGCTGCTCGACCGGCTCGACGTCGGCTGAGACAGGCGTGCTCCACCTCGCGAGGCGGGGTGTGAAGCCTCGTAACACCGCGCAACTCGTGGCGAGAGTCGTCCGAGAACTCCGCATGCGCGTCACCTCTTCGACCCCCGCGTTCGTTCCGGCCGGCCAGACCACGCAGACCTCGGCGCTCTCGCGCGCGACGCTGAAGAAGGGCGCGTCGGGGGCGGACGTGCTCGAGCTCCAGCGGACGCTGGCGCGTGACGGGTTCGACCCGGGGCCGCTCGACGGCAAGTTCGGCGAAAAGACCGAGCGCGCGGTGCGGGCCTTTCAGCGTGCGAACGGCCTCTCGGTGGACGGCGTAGTGGGACCGCAGACGCGCAGCGCGTTGGCGGGTGGCATCGTGTCGCCGGCGCCATCGCAGCCCACCCCGGTTCCGCCGCCCACGCCGTCGGGTGATGGCAGCGTGACCACTTCGCGCTCGCGCACCGGTTCGATCGGCGGCGTCTCGACGTACCAGGTCAGCGGCAAGAGCGGCGTGGCGTTCAAGAGCGGCATGTCGATCGACGCCGACGGCTCGCCGCGCGCGTACAACCCGCAGAACACCGGCCTCGACGCGCTGGGGAATGCGGGCCGGCCGGGCAACTGGTGGGGCATCGCCACCGACTCGCGCGGCAAGCCGTACGTGCAGGGCCCGAATGATCCCGCGCCGGGCCACTACGTGTCGACCACCGCGCTGATGGACTCGCGCTTCCCGGCGAACGATCCGCGGCGCTACGTCGACTCCGAGAAGGTGCCCTTCATCGCGGTGCCGCCGCAGCTGAAGGATCAAGGCGTGAAGCTGGGCGACCTCGTCGCGGTGCGCAACGAGCGCACGGGCAAGACGGTGTTCGCGGTGGTGGCCGACATCGGGCCGCGAGACCACATCGGCGAAGGCAGCATCAAGCTCGCGCAGGAACTCGGTATCAACCCCGACGCGCGGCGTGGCGGTGCGGGCAGCGGCGTGTCGTACGTGGTGTTCCCCGGAACGAAGCAGGCGTGGCCGATGACCAACGAGCAGATCCAGGCCGCCGGGCAGCGCGCCTACGACGCGTACGGTGGTGACGCGCAGCTGGCGTCGGCGACGCGCTGATCAGCTCCGCGGGCTGGCCACCACGTGCACCCCACCCTTCGGGCGCAGGGTGATGACCGGCTCGGGCTCGAAGGTCTGACCGGGCACCAGCTCGAGGTGCACGCGCTGCAGCATCACCGCGAGGATCAACTGCGCCTCGATGAGGGCGAAGGTGTCGCCGATGCACTTGCGCTGCCCCATGCTGAACGGGAGGTAGCTCCCGTGCGCGCGGCGTGGATCCTCCACGTCCCAGCGCGTGGGGTCGAAGGCGAGCGGATCAGCCCAGAACTCCGGCAGCCGGTGCAGCGCCCACGGTGAGAAGAGCACCAGCGCGTTCTTCTTGAACGTCCACCCGTCGACCACCTCGTCTTCCACCACGCGGCGGCCGAGCGTCCACACCGGCGGGTAGAGGCGCAGCGCTTCCTTGATGACGTTCGAGGTGAACGGGAGCCGCTGCACGTGCTCGATGCCCGGCGCCGCGGAGCCCAGCACCTGCCGCAGCTCGGCGACCAGGGTGCGCTCGACGGCGGGCGTGCGGCCGAGCAGCGTGACCACCCACGCGAGCGTGTTGGCGGTGGTCTCGTGGCCCGCGAGGAAGATGGTCATCACCTCGTCGCGGAGCTGGAGGTCGGTCATGCCCTCGCCGGTCTCGGGGTCCTTCGCGTCCATCAACATCGAGAGCAGGTCGTTCTTCGCCGGGCCGCGGCGGCGCTCGTCGATCAGCTCCAGCACCACCTCGTCGAGCGCGTTGAGCGAGCGCTTGAAGCGCAGGTTCTCGGGGGTCGGCAGCCACTCCGGCGCGCTGAGCGGGTCGAGGGTGCGCTCGATGAGGTGCTCGAGCACGCCGGTGAGCGCGCGGCCGACGCGGCTGGCCTCGAGGGTGACGTCGGCCGAGAGCAGCGTCTCGCCGACCACGCGCAGGGTGCAGCGGGTGATCTCCGCGGCGAAGTCGAAGGGGCGGCCGGGCACCCAGCCGTCGACCATCTCGTGCGCGGCGCGGGTCATGAGCTCCCCGAAGCCGGCCAGGCGCTCGCGGTGGAAGGCGGACTGGGCGATGCGCCGCTGCCGCTTCCAGAAGTCGCCTTCGCTGGTGATGAGCCCGTGGCCGAGCACCAGCCGCAACATCTCGTAGCCGCGCGTCTGCTTGCTGTAGTTCTTCACGTTCGCCACCAGCACGTGGTGCGCGAGCTTCGGGCTGCCGAGCACGAAGGCCTCGAGGCGCGGCAGTGGGAGGTGCGTCACCGGGCCGAACTCCAGCGTGGCGCGCTCCATCACCCGCAGCGGGCTCGCCTGGAGCTGGGGCAGCACGCCCACCAGCGGCCGGGCGCCCGGGAAGGTCGAGGGGCGCTTCGCCGGGGCGTGGTCCATCGCGTTGGTCATGGGGCCATGATGCGAGTAAAAGCTCAGCTTTCTCAACTCGCATTCGGAGCTCCATGCCGCGACCTCGCCCCGATCAGCCCCGTAAACGGCCCACCCAGCAGCGCGCGCAGGCGACGGTCGACGCGATTTTGCGAGCAACTGCTCACATTCTGCGGACCGGCGGGTGGGACGCCTGCAACACCAACGCGGTGGCGAAGCGGGCGGGCGTGTCGATCGGCTCGCTGTACCAGTACTTCCCGTCGAAGGAGGCGCTGGTCGCGGCGCTGGCCGAGCAGCACGCGGCCGAGGGCGTCGCGGTGTTGATGCGGGCGGTCGAGGCGGCGGCCGGCCAGGCGCGCTCGCTGGAAGACACGGTGCGCCACTACATCCGCGCGATGGTGGCGCTGCACGCCGACGACCCGAAGCTGCACCGGGTGTTGGTGGAACAGGTTCCGCGGCTCAAGGGGGGGCTGGCGGTGGTGCACTCTGCGTCGGAGCGCTCGGCCGAGCTGGTGCGCGACTGGCTCGAGTCGGAGCGCGCGCACTTTCGCGAGGTGGACCTCGACGTGGCGACGTACCTGCTGGTGACCTCGGTGGAGGCGGTGGCCCACCTGCAGGTGCTCGCGCGGCCGAAGCAGCTCGACCCCGAGGTGTTGGTCGACGAGCTGTCGGAGCTGGTGCTCGGCTACCTCGGCGTGGGGCACCGGGCGCGACGTCGGCCGCGACGGTGAGCCGTCACTTTCGCCGAATCACGATGCCCTGCGAGTAGCGGAAGATCCCCCACGCGATGAAGGTCATCGACGCCACGCCGCCGAGCCGGAGCCCGTAGTACCCGACGTCGTCGGGCAGCTTCACCAGGTCGGTGGCGGTCATCAGCCCCCCGATGCCGAGCGCGACGAGAATCGCCGCGCCGAAGCCCATCCAGAACAGGCCGACCACGGTCGGGGGCCCGGTGAGGCCGATGTCGGACAGCGTGAAGACGCCCGGTGACAACACGTTGGTGCCCGGCGCGAGCTGCGCGCCCGGGAGCTCGCTGGGCATCGCGCCCATCACCGAGTTGAGCAGCACCTTCGCCGACTCGTCGTCGAGACCGTTGGCCTTGAGCTTCTCGAGCACCTGCTCGCGGGTCGCGCCTTCATTCTTCATGCGGCGCACGAGCTCGAAGGTGGTGCTGCCTTCGGGGGGCGGCGCAGCGTCGGTGACCGGAGGCGTCTCACTCACGGGCGGAACGCTGCGGGAGCGCGGAGGGGCTGTCAACGTTCCCCCACGCATCTGGTACAGCGGCGGCGTGAAGTCGTTCGACGTCATCGTGGTGGGCCTGGGTCACGCGGGCTGTGAAGCGGCGCTCGCGAGCGCGCGCATGGGGCTCTCGACCTTGGGCGTCACCATGCGGGCCGACCGCATCGCGGTGATGAGCTGCAACCCTGCCATCGGCGGCACCGCCAAGGGCCACCTGGTTCGCGAGCTCGACGCGCTGGGCGGGGAGATGGCGCGCGCGGCGGATCAATCGGGCACGCACTTCATCACCCTCAACGCCTCGAAGGGGCCAGCGGTGCGCGCCACGCGGGTGCTGTGTGAGCGCGACGTCTACGCCGAGGTGATGCAGGCCACGGTGCGCGCGCAGGCCGGGCTGACGGTGGTGGAAGGGGAAGCGGCGGCGCTGGTGCCCGAGGGCGGTCGCGTGGTCGGCGTGACGCTGCAAGACGGCCGCGAGTTCGGCGCGCGCGCGGTGGTGGTGACGACCGGCACGTTCCTTCAGGCGCTGATGCACGTCGGTGACGAGAAGGCGGTCGGCGGTCGGCTCGGAGACGCGGCCGCGACGGGGCTCTCGGTGAGCCTGCGGGCGCTGGGGTTCACCCTGGGTCGGTTCAAGACCGGCACGCCGGCGCGGCTGCTGAAGGACTCCATCGATTGGGCCCGCTGTGAGCGGCAGCCGGGGGAAGAGTCGCCACGACCCGTTTCCCTGCGAACGCCGCGTTCGCCCTTCCCCGTCCGTAAACCCCTGGATTGCCATGTCACGCACACCACGGAGGCGACGCACGCCATCCTCCGGGACAACCTGAAGCTCTCTCCGCTTTTTCAGGGGCAAATCGAAGGTCGCGGTCCGCGCTACTGCCCGAGTCTGGAAGACAAGGTGGTGCGCTTCGCGACGCGGGCGCGGCACACGGTGTTCCTGGAGCCCGAAGGCCACGACTCGCCGCTGGTGTACCCGGCCGGTTTGTCGACCAGCATGCCGGCCGAGGTGCAGCTGCGCTTCCTGCGGAGCATCCCCGGGCTCGAGGCGGTGGAGGTGGCGCGGTTCGGCTACGCGGTGGAGTACGACTACGCCCCGCCGACGCAGCTCCACGCGACGCTCGAGACGAAGCGGGTCGCGGGCTTGTACTTCGCGGGGCAGTTGAACGGCACGTCCGGCTACGAGGAGGCGGCCTTCCAGGGGCTGCTCGCGGGCGTCAATGCGGGGTTGTCGGTGCAGCGGGCGCCTCCGTTGGTGTTGGGGCGGCACGAGGCGCACGGCGCGGTGCTGGTGGACGAGCTGGTGACCCGCGGGGTCGACGAGCCGTTCCGCATGATGACCAGCCGCAGCGAGCACCGGCTGACGCTGCGCGAGGGCAACGCGGAGTTCCGGCTGCGGGGTCACGGTGCGCGGGTGGGCCTGGTGGACGCGGCGTCGGCCGAGGTGACGGCGCAGCGGGCGGCGCAGGTGCGGGCCGAGCTCGCGCGGCTGGAGTCGAAGCGTTTGTTGGTGAAGTTGCGCCGGCCCGAGGTGACCTACGCGTCGCTGGCGGCGGAAGATGAAGGCCGCCCTGCCCTGCCGGACGATCTCTGCGCCGAGGTCGAGGTGGAGGCGAAGTACGCGGGCTACGTGAAGCAGTCGCAGACCACGTGGACGCGGCAGACGGAGGCGAACGACGCCTGGCGGATTCCGGAGGGGTTTGTGTTCTCGACGGTGCGAGGGCTGAGTCGCGAGGCGGTGGAGAAGTTCGAGCGCGTGCGGCCGGACACGGTGGGGCATGCGCGGCGGATCTCGGGCATCACGCCGGCGGCGATGAGCTTGTTGTTGGTGGCCCTCCGCCACCACTCCCCTCGCCCCCCCGGGGGAGAGGGTTAGGGAGAGGGGCAGTCACTCGTTCCACGTGGAACACACCGATTTGCATCGTCGATGCGAGTCGCCCTCGTCGCGAGGTGACGCATCTCTTCTCTGGTGTGCGGTGACCTCTTCATCGATGCGCGGTGAGCTCTTCATCGCGACGTGATGCAGCTCTTCATCGCGAGGCGATGCACCTCTTCATCGCGAGGCGATGCACCTCTTCATCGCGAGGCGATGCACCTCTTCGTCGCGACGCGATGCACCTCTTCCTCGACGTGCGATGCACCTCTTCATCGCGAGGCGATGCACCTCTTCATCGCGAGGCGACGCACCTCTTCATCGCGAGGCGATGCACCTCTTCATCGACGTGCGATGCACCTCTTCATCGACGCGCGATGCACCTCTTCATCGACGCGCGATGCACCTCTTCATCTACGTGCGATGCACCTCTTCATCCACGTGCGATGCACCTCTTCATCGTCGCGTGATGCGGCTCTTCGTCGTCGCGTGATGCGGCTCTTCGTCGTCGCGTGATGCGGCTCTTCGTCGATGCGTGATGCGGCTCTTCGTCGATGCGTGATGCGGCTCTTCGTCGATGCGTGATGCGGCTCTTCGTCGATGCGTGAT
>Ga0208755_100076_pt1 | contig 60976 bp, 61 predicted proteins | sample LakWasMet57_HOW8_2_FD_183891 | JGI IMG/M metagenome (GOLD analysis project Ga0208755, IMG submission 183891) | Freshwater sediment methanotrophic microbial communities from Lake Washington under simulated oxygen tension - Sediment Metagenome... | ecosystem: Environmental > Aquatic > Freshwater >... | reverse complement strand
GACGATCAGCTCGACGCGGCCGGTGTTGGCGCCCGACTGCATGAGGTCGGAGGTGTTGGTGGTGAGCGTCACGCCCGGAGAGAGGGTGAGGGTGACGCCCGGCGCGACGGTGAGATCGCCCGCGACGAGCTGCGAGCTCGAGACGACGGTGTTGGTCCACAACGTGCCGTACAGCCCCGGCGTCGCGTCAGAGACGTAGGGGAAGGCGCCCATGTCGAGCGCCGCCGAGTCGGACTTGCGGGCCGGCGAGTTGGAGGTGAGGCGGTACGGCGTGGCGCCGCTGCCCACGAAGAGCGGGTTGCCCGAGACGCTGCCGGTGCCCGCGGTGGTCGACGCGTAGTTGTTCGACGAGTTGCCCCATACGTCGTTGTACGAGTTGCTGATCAGCACCGAGCCCGAGCGGTAGAGGCCGTAGGTGTTGCCGCTGATGACGGAGTTGGTGACGTTGATCGACCCCGACGTGCCGCTCGCGAAGACGCCGTAGTAGTTGCCCACCAACGTCGCGTGGTCGACGGTGAGCGTGCCGGCCGTCGCGTTGACGGCGGTGTTGGCGTTCTCCACCAGAGTGCGGGTGAGGTTGAAGGTGCCGCCCGTCGCGCGCACGCCGTCGGTGCAGGTCTTGAAGCTACCGTCGCTGAAGCTCGCGGTGCCCGCGCTCTCGAGGCCCGCGGTCGCCTCTTCGACGATGGTGTACGTCGCGGTGATCGAGCCGGAGGCCTCCGCGCGCAGGCCCGTCCACGCGCCCGCCGTGGTGCCCGAAGAGGTGAAGAGCACCGGGGCGCCCACCGTGCCGTTCACCACGATCGAGCCCTGCGCGATGATCTCCACCCGGCCGGCGACGGTCCCGAGGTTGGCGGCGTCGGTGGTGGTCACGGTGATGGTGGTGCCGGCGGCGATGGTCAGCGTCACGCCGGGGTTCACGCGCACGTCACGGTCGAGGTTCACCGTGCCCGTCCAGTTGGTGTTGGTGGCGATGACCTGGGCCGAGGCCGACGTCGCGAAGAGGGCCAGGATCAGAAGACGAAGTGCACGCATGGCGGCTGGACACCTCAAGTGCGGCGGAAGTGCAAGACTTGCCTGCCCCATGAACGACGACCAGGCGCGCGCTCTCGAGCTGATCCACCTCGACGCCGAGGGCCGCGCCTCGCGCGAAGACTTCGTGGCCCACGAGGAACCGCTCGAGCTGCAGCTCGACGGACAGTCCTTCGCGGTGGTGATGCGCACGCCCGGCCACGACGAGGAGCTGGGCCTGGGCTTCCTGCTCACCGAGGGCGTCATCGCGCGGCTCGACGACGTGGCGTCGCTGCGGCACTGCACGGTGGTGCCGACGCCCGAGGCGGAAGACAACGTGCTGCAGGTCCGGCTCCACGCGCCGGTGGATCTCGCGCGCTTTCGGCGCAACCTCTTCGCCAGCTCGAGCTGCGGGGTGTGCGGCAAGGCCACGCTCGAGAACGCGCTGCGCACGGCGTCTCCAGTGCGCTCTGACCTCGCGCTCCCGCGGCAGGTGGTGGCGGCGATGCCCGAGCGGCTCCGCGCGCTGCAGCCCACCTTCGTGGCCACCGGCGGGCTGCACGCCGCGGCGTTGTTTGACGCGCAGGGCGAGGCGCTGGTGGTGCGCGAAGACGTGGGCCGGCACAACGCGGTCGACAAGGTCCTCGGCTGGGCCTTGCGCGAAGGGCGCCCGACGCACGAGCTGACGCTGATGGTCTCGGGCCGGCTGAGCTTCGAGCTGGTGCAGAAGGCCGTTGCGGCGCGCGTGCCGGTGCTGGCGGGCATCTCGGCGCCGACCTCGCTGGCGGTGCGCATGGCCGAGGCGCTGGGCGTCACGCTGGTGGGCTTCGTGCGCGAGGGTTCGATGAACCTCTACGCCCACGGCGAGCGGGTGCGCTGAGCCATGGCCAGCATCGGACACCTCGTCTTCGGCACCGCGATCGCCCGCTGGCACGACGGCAAGTTCCACTGGAAGTCGGCGGTGGCCTTCTCGGCGTTCTCGATGCTGCCCGACCTCGACGTCATCGCCTTCCGCTTCGGCGTGCCCTACGCGGCGCCGTTCGGCCACCGGGGGGCGACGCACTCCATCGTCTTCGCGCTGCTGGTGGCGGTGTGCGGCTGGCTGCTGACCCGCTCGTGGCGCTCGACGCTCGCCGCCGGGCTGGTGGTGCTCTCGCACCCGCTGCTCGACATGCTCACCGACGGCGGCCTCGGGGTGGCGCTCTTCTGGCCCTTCACCGCCGAGCGCTTCTTCTGGCCGGTGCAGCCGCTGCCCGTCGCCCCCATCGGCACCGGCATGCTCTCGTGGCGGGGGCTGTACGTGGTGGTGGTCGAGACCGTCGTCTTCCTTCCCCTGCTTTTCCTTCCGGTGCGAAGCGTGTCAAAAAGAGCCTGATGGACTCTAATGTCAGTCGAAGAGTCGCCGAGGCGCGACGGGTGGTGCTGGCGCTGAACGTTTCGTTCGGCGCGCTCAGGTCGGCACGTTGCGCAAGAAGTCGGCGACCTCCGCGAAGCGCGTCTCGAGGTACTTGCGCACCGGCCCGGCGATGCCCTGCTTCTCCATCGCGCGGCTCATCGAGCGCACCCACGCGTCGCGCAGCTCGGTACCCACCGGCACGCGGGCGTGGCGCATGCGCAGCCGCGGGTGGCCGTGCTGTTCCATGTAGTGTTGTGGGCCGCCGAGCCAGCCGATGAGGAACAACCCGAAGCGCTCGCGCGACTGGGCGCTCACCTTGCCCGGCGTGTCCTGCCGGTGCACCGCGGTGAGCGCCGGCTCGTGCACTTCCATGTCGTCGTAGAAGGCCTGCGCGAGCGCCTTCACCGCGTCACTGCCGCCGAGCCGCTGGTAGGGCGTGTCTTCGGGCGTGGGCGTGTACGACTCGCCGCCATCGGTGCGGAGCGTGACGGTCATCGCTCACTTCCCGTCGAGCCACGCCTGGAAGGCGTCGAACGAGTACGGCCGCCCGAGGAAGTCCTGCACCAGCGCGCCGGCTTCCTTGCTGCCGCCGGGCTCGAGCACCTTCTTGCGGTACTGCGTGGCGACGGTGCCGTTGAGCATGCCGTGCTTGCGGAACTCGGTGAGCAGGTCCTTCGCGATGACCGTGCTCCACTGGTACGTGTAATAGATGGCCGAGTAGCCATCGAGGTGGCCGAAGCCGAGCTCGAAGTGCGTGCCCGGCGCCCACTCACGGCGGAACGGCAGGAACTTGTCCTGCACTTCCTTGAGCACCTCGGTCGAGTCGAAGCCCGGCGCGCGGTGGTGGAAGGCGAGGCTGACCGCCGAGAGGAAGAACTGGCGGCGCGTGTCGGTGCCCACGCCGAACTCCTTGGCCGCCTTGAGCTGCGAGACGAGGCTGTCGGGAATGGGCTCGTTGGTCTTCACGTGCTTCGCGAAGGTCTTGAGCGCGGTGGCGTCGAGCGGCCATTCCTGCAGCAGCATCGAGGGCACCTCCACGAAGTCCCACTCGGTGCGCACGCCCGAGAGCCCGGCGAAGGCCTGACGGCCGCCGAAGATCTCGTGCAGCAGGTGACCGAACTCGTGGAAGAAGGTCTCGACCTCGCTGTGCTGCAGCAGCTCACCGGGCCGCGGGAAGTTGCACACCAGCACCGCCTCCGGCAGCTCCTTGCCCGCGCGGCCGACGGTCAGGCCGAACTGCGCGGCGTGTTTGTACTTGCCGTCACGCGGGTGCATGTCGAGGTGAATGCGGCCCAGCAGCGTGTCGCCCTCGAACAGGTCGTAGCTCTCGACGTCGGCGTGCCACACCTTCGCGTCGTCGACCTTCACGTAGCGCACACCGAAGAGCGTCGAGGTGATGTCCATCACGCCCTTCTTCACGTTGCCGTACTCGAAGTACGAGCGCAGGGCCTGCGAGTCGAGGCCGTACGACTCGTTCTTCACGCGGTCTTCGTAGAACTGGTGCTCCCACGGCTCGACGCTCGTCGCGCCCGGCACGTCCTTCTGCTTGCGGGCGAGCAGGGTGGCCATGTCGGCCTTCGCGCGCTGCTCGGTGGCGGCGCGGCCCTTCTCGATGAAGTCGTTCGCCGCGTCCGCGCTCTTCACCATCTTCGTCTCGGTGATGTACGCGGCCCACGTCGGGTAGCCGAGCAGCGTCGCCAGCTCGTGGCGCTTGCCGAGCATCGCCTTGAGCACCTCGACGTTCTTCGGGTACGCGCGCTCGCGGTACGCCCGCCACAGCGCTTCGCGCACCTTGCCGCTCTTCGCGTAGATCATCACCGGCAGGTAGTCGGGGGTGTTGGTGGTGACGGTGATCTTCCCGTCCTTCACCGGGTGCGCGGCGAGCCAGTCGGCGGGCAGCCCTTCGAGCTCCCTGGGGTCCACGCTCACCGAGCGCACGTCGTCGCGGATGTTGCGGCCGAACTCCTGGCCGATCTTCACCAGCTCTTCGTTGAGGCTCTTCACCTTCGCGCGCGTGGCCTCGTCGCGATCGACGCCCGCGCGGCGGAACTCGCGCAGCGTCTTGAAGAGCCAGAAGGCCCCGGCGGCGTCGATCTTCTTCGCGTCGATCTTCGCCAGCGCGTCGTACAGCGCGCGATCGAGTGACAGCTCGACGTTGTACGCCTCGAGCTGCTGCTCGCAGGTCTCGCACGCCGCGCGGAACTTCTCGTCGGGGTGCACTTCCTTGGCGAGGCCGGCGCGGGCGCTCATGTTGTTCAGCACCGAGGTGACCTCGTCGTAGAGCGCCAGCCGCTGCTCGTCGTGGCCGTCGGGCAGCGCCTTCAGCTCGGCGACCGCCGCCTTCGCCTTCGCCAGCGCGGCGTCACAGGCAGCGGTGAAGTCGGTCACCGGGCTCGAGAGCAGCGTCGCGGCCTTCGGCGTCGAGGTGAGCTTCATGTCGGTTCCCCTGGTGGTGGAGGCGGTGGTGGCGCAGCCCATGGTGACGACCGCGCCGAGGCAGAGCAGATGTCTCATCGCGGGCCGATTTACGGGGGCGCGGCTGGTAACTCCAGTGCTCAGGTGCGGGGGGACAACCCCTCACCATCCACGGCCGCAGGTTTCGCTAACCCGTTGGATCAGCAAAAGAACCACCGCTGGTCACGTGGTTGCACACGCGCCTACCCCATGTCGCGGACTCTGCTCGGACTGTGCCTGCTGCTGACCGCCTGCGAGGGCGTGCTCGCCACCGCCGATTGGAAGCCGGGCGAGCCGGTGACCGCGCCGCCGCGCGCCGATGCGCCGGTGGAAGAAGACGTGTGCCGGCCGGCGGCGGTCGATGTGGGGCGGGTGACCATTCGGCGGCTCAACCGCTTCGAGTACGACTCGACGGTGCGCGATCTGCTGGGTGACACCACGCAGCCCGCTCGAGACTTCCCGGCCGACGACTACGGGCACGGCTTCGACAACCAGGGCGACGTGTTGAGCACCGCGCCGCTGCTGGTCGAGAAGTACGACGCCGCCGCGCTGAAGCTGGTGCAGACCGCGCTCGCCGCCGAGTACCGCCCGGGCTTCACGCGTCGCCTCGACGCGACGGCGATGACGGCCTCGACGGGCAGCGCGGCGGGCTCGGCGTGGAACCTGTATTCGAACGGCACGCTGCAGGGCGAGGTCACCGTGCCGAGCGCCGGTGCGTACACGCTCAACGTGCGCGCGTACGAGCAGGCCGCGGGCCCCGACCGCGCGCAGATGAGCCTCCTCGTCGACGGCGTGGCGCAGGGCGCGGCGGTGAACGTGGCGGCGACCTCGGCCGCGCCGCAGACCTATTCGCGGCAGGTGACGCTCACCGCCGGCACGCACCGCGTCGGCGCGGCCTTCCTCAACGACTACTACCAGGCGCCCGACGATCGAAACCTGCTGGTGGAATGGGTCGAGCTCTCGCGGTCGGCGACGGGCACCCCGGGCGGCACGTTGCTGACCTGCGACCCCGTGTCCGGCGGTGCGGCGTGCGTACGGTCGATCCTCTCGTCGTTTGGCCGCAAGGCGTGGCGCCGCCCGCTCACCGACCTCGAGCTCACGCGGCTCGGCGCGCTGGTCACCCTGGCGCAGACCGAAGGCGACGACGTGCAGCAGGGGCTCGAGCTGGCGCTGCACGCGGTGTTGCTGTCTCCGAACTTCCTCTTCCGCGTCGAGCAGGACGTCTCGACCCAGCCGCGCGCGCTCGATGATCACGAGCTCGCCGCGCGCCTCTCGTACTTCCTGTGGGGCTCGATGCCCGACGCCGAGCTGGCGCGCGCCGCCGATCGCGGCACCCTGCGCGCCGAGCTGCAGACTCAGGTGCGCCGCATGCTCGACGACCCGAAGACCGACGCGCTCGCGACGCAGTTCGCCGGCAACTGGCTGTGGAGCCGCGCGGTGCCCGCCACCTCGCCCGACCCGACGCTCTTCCCCACGCTGACGCCGACGCTCAAGGCCGCGATGCAGCAGCAGACCACCGCGTACTTCCGCACCTTCTACCGGGAAGAGCGCAGCGCCCTCGAGCTGCTCACCGGCTCCGACACCTTCCTCAACGACGATCTCGCGCGGCACTACGGGTTGCCGCTGCCGGGCTCGAGCACGCTCACCCGCGTACTGAACGTGCCCGTCGAACGGCGTGGGCTGCTGGGCCACGCGGGCGTGCTGACGGTCACCTCGCAGCCCAACCGCACCTCCCCGGTGAAGCGCGGCAAGTGGGTGATGGCGCAGCTGCTGTGCATGGAGCCGCCGCCTCCGCCAGCCAACGTCGAGGCCTTCGTGCCGCAGAGCACGCCCACCGGCTCGCTGCGCCAGCAGTTCGAAGCGCACCGCGCGAAGCCGGAGTGCGCCGGCTGCCACGCGATGATGGATCCCATCGGCTTCGGACTGGAGAACTACGACGCCGTCGGCCGCTACCGCACGCAGGACTCGGGCGGCTTCGCCATCGACAGCACCGGCACCCTCTTCGACGGCCGCGCCTTCTCGGGGCCCACCGAGCTCGCCGCCACGCTGAGCGCCGACCCGAAGCTCGCCGACTGCATGGCCCGCCAGCTCTTCACCTATGCGCTCGGCCGTGCGCCCGAGAAGACCGATCGCTGCGCGCTCAAGAACATGACCGACGCCTTCACCCAGAACGGCCACCGGCTGCCCGCGCTCATCGAGGCGCTGGTGACCAGCGACCCCTTCACCCAGCGCCGCGGAGAGACCCCATGAGCCGCCTCACCCTCTCACGCCGAACGCTGCTTCGCGGCCTCGGCACCGCGCTCGCGCTGCCCACCCTCGAGGCGATGCTGCCCACCGCGGCCTTCGCGCAGGCGGCGCGGCCCCGGCGCTTCGTGGCCTTCTACGTGCCCTGCGGCATTCGCATGAACCGGTGGACGCCCGCCGCAACCGGGACCAACTACGCGCTGTCGTCGATGCTGCAGCCGCTGGCGCCGATTCAGGGCGACATGCTGGTGCTCACCGGCCTCGCCAACCGCCCCGCGCGCCCCGACGGCCCGGGAGATCACGCCTCGGGCACCGGCGCCTTCCTCACCGCGGCGCACCCCTTCAAGACCAACGGCGCCAACATCAGCAACGGCATCTCGTTCGACCAGGTGCTCGCCAACGCGTGGCGCGGGCAGACGCGCTTCTCGTCGCTCGAGCTGGGCATCGACGGTGGCGACGCGTCGGGTGACTGCGACTCAGGCTACTCGTGCGCCTACGCGCGCAACATCGCGTGGGCCTCGGCGACGCAGCCGCTCGCCAAGGAGACCAACCCGCAGGCGGTGTTCGATCGCCTGTTCGCCGGCGTGGACCCGAACCAGACCGCGGCCGCGGTGGCGAAGCGCAAGAAGTACAAGCAGAGCGTGCTCGACGCGGTGAAGGAGGACACCACCTCGCTGCAGGGCCGGCTGGGCGCGACCGACAAGCGCAAGCTCGACGAGTACTTGAGCGGCGTGCGCGAGCTCGAGGTGCGGGTGGCCACCGAGCAGCCGTCGGCCTGCGCGCCCGGCCAGCGCCCCGGCGCGTGGACCGACATCCGCGACAAGGCTGATCAGATGCTCGATCTCATCGCCTTCGCCTTCCAGTGCGACCTCACCCGCTCGGTGACGTACATGCAGCAGAACGCGGGCAGCGGGTACGTGTACCGGTTCCTCGACGTGAACGGCGCGCCCATCTCCGACGGCCACCACACGCTCTCGCACCACGGCGGCGACGCGGCGAAGAACGACGCGCTCGAGGCCATCGGCCGGTGGGAAGTGGCGCAGTTCGCGAAGCTGGCGATGAAGCTCAAGGCGATCGTCGAGCCCGACGGGTCCACGGTGCTCGACAACTCGGCGCTCTTCTTCTCGAGCGAGATCGAAGATGGCGACAGCCACAGCCACTTCAACATGCCGGTGCTGGTGGCGGGCAAGGCGGGCGGCACGCTGCGCACCGGGCAGCACCTCAAGTACGCGGATCAACCTTCGGTGGCGAACCTCTTCGTCACGCTCGCGCAGGCGATGGGCGTCAACCAGCAGAGCTTCGGAGACAGCACCGGCACGCTGCCGGGCGTCCGGGTGTGACTACTCGCCGCCGAGCGTGCGGAAGCGCTCGAGCGCGTCGTCTTTGAGCCGGTAGTGCGGCGAGAGCGACTGGTGGCAGCTCTTGCAGTCGAGGTCGGCGTCACGCTCCCGGGCCGCGCGCTGGAACTTCTTCATCGCCTCGCGCGCTGCCTTCTGACCTCCGTCGGCGCAGGCGTCGGCGACCAGTTTGGTGTCGAACTTCTTCGTCAGGCAGTCGGCCGCGAAGGCGTTGGTGGTGAGCAGAGCCACAGAGAGCAGGAGCAGGCGCACGCCCGCATCCTGCCACGGGAACTCCCGCCGCAGCCCGGGTGTCGAGTTCCTCCGTGCTCCTCTTCGCGCTGACGACGGTGCTCGCGTCGTGCAACTCCAGTGACGTGCTGCCGCTCGATCGGTCGAGCCTGGCGGGCGAAGCGTTGACGTGCGCGAGCCCCGGCTCGGAGGTGCGCAACGGGGCGCGCGCGCAGTTCGACCCGCTGGGGCGCGGGGTGTGGTGGCTCGACGACGAGAACGACGAGGTGGTGCTGGTGCCGGTCGAGGCGGCCTCGCGCGCGCCGGTGTGCGTACAAGACGCGTCGCTGCCGCGCTTCTCACCGGGGCGCTGGCCGGAACAACTGGTGGTCTCTCCGGAAGGGCGCGTCTTCGTCACCGCGCGCGAGAGCGGGCAGCTGTTCATCATCGAGCCCGACTTCACGACCCGCACGATCCCCCTCGCGCCCGAGCCGCGCAGCCTCGCGTTGGACGTGACGGGCCACCGGCTCTACGTCGGCCTGGTGACGGCCTCGGAGGTGGTGGCGCTCGACTCCGACACCGGGGCGGTGCTGCAGCGCCGCTCGCTCGACGCGTCCCCCGACTTCCTCGCGCTGACGCCGGCGGGGCTGTTGGTGGCCTCGCGCCGCAGCGACGTGGTGTCGGTATGGGGCCCGTCGCTCGAGCCGCGCGGCGCACGGGTGCTCGAGGTCACGGGGGCGCTCGGGGCGCGAGTGCAGGGGCTCACCTCCGTCTTCCTCCCGCCGCCGGCCCGGAGAGAGGTGCGCGGCGTCGTGGGCCTCACCGCCGAAGGCGCGCGGGTGACGATGGTGGTCGCGCGCGCGGTCACCGAGACGAGCCAGGGGCTCTTCGGCCTGTTCGGCACCGGTGGCTTCGGCGTCAGGGGCCGGGCCGGTGGCGGCGGAGGCTACGGCGGCGGTGGAACTCTGCCGGTGTCGCACGAACTCTTCGCCGGCGTGGCCGACGCGTCGGGCGTGGCGTGGTTGTCCTCGGCGCAGTTGCTCCCGAGCGACGTGCCGCGCGAGCTGGTGATGGCGGGCGGGCATACGTGGGTGGTCAGCGAGGCGGGGGAGGTGGTGCAGCACTTCGACGAGCGTTTGTTGCCCGAGAGCCGCTTCCCCGGCGCGCGCACCCAGGTGAGCGCCCTCGCCGCGGAGCCTGATCAGTCGTGGGTGCTCATCACCCGCGAGCGCGAGGTGCAGCACTTCGCCGTCCGCCCGCCGACGCCCGACGGGGTGCGCGGTGCGGGCGTCTTCGGCCCGCCGCGGCCGGTCGGCGAGCCGTCCCTGGCGCGCACGGTGTTGCCGCCCAGCCGGCTCGACGCGCAGCTCCGCCGGGGGCGCGCCCTGTTCCACCTCGCCGACGCGCGCATCAGCCGGCTCGGGCTCGCGTGCGTGAGCTGCCACCCCGAGGGGCGCGAAGACGGCCGGGTGTGGACGCAGGCCGGCACGCTGCGGCAGACCCCGATGCTGGCCGAGCGCCTCGCCGACACCGCGCCCTACAACTGGCAGGGCACCAGCCGGACGCTCGACGAGAACATCCACCAGACCATCACCGAGCGGCTGGAGGGCGATGGCCTGTCGAAGGCCGACACGGCGGCGCTGCGGCGCTACCTGCTCGAGGGGCTGCGACCGGTGAAGACGCGACCGACGCCGGCCGAGGCGTTGGTGGCGCGCGGCGCCGAGCTGTTCGCCGACGAAGAGGTCGGCTGCGCCCACTGCCACCCGGCGGAGCGCGGCTTCACCGACGGCAAGGGCCACGACGTGAAGTTCGTCACCGAGCGCGAGCGGGAGCGTTTTCAGCTCGAGACCGGCGCGCGGCGGGTGCCGAAGAAGTTCGACACCCCGTCGCTCAGGCACCTCAAGGTGACGGCGCCGTACCTGCACAACGGCGAGGCCGCCACGCTGGCGATGCTGCTCGAGGTGAACCACGACCGCATGGGCGCCACCAGCCAGCTCTCGCCCGACGAGCGCGAGGCGCTGGTGGCCTACCTCGAGAGCCTCTGAGTCGGCGCGTCACTCGTGCTTGTGCTCGAGCAGCGCCTTGAGCGCCTCGACGAACTCCTGCTGCGTCGGCACCTTCGGCGAGCGTGGCGCGGCCGGCTTCACCGCGGTCAGCGGCTGCCCGGGCTTGAGCGGGAAGTCGTCGTAGGCGCCCGAGCCGTCGGCGTCGATGAGGATCGCGCTCGACCACGCCGCCGGCCGCGAGCCGTGGAGCGGCACCATCGTGCGGCCCGTCGTGCCGCGCGCCATGCCCACGAACCACGTGTCGGCCGTGGCGGTGACCACGAACTTCTCGGTGAGGTGCACGCGGCGCAGCGTGGTGCCCGGCACGGCCTCGAGCGGCTGAGTGAGCGGGTCGATGTCCTTCTTCTGCAGAATGCGCCCCTCGGGCCACTCGCTGTTCGACACGCCGTTGACCGCCTCACGGCCCGGCGCGTGCGAGTAGAGCTCGACGCGGTTGATCTGCATCCACTCCAGGCCCTGCACGTCGACGGTCAGCTCGATCTTGTCGCCCGACGTCACGCTGAGCGTCTGGCCCATCTCGACCTTCGGGCCCACCGGCTGGTTCGCCGCGTCGAGCTTCTGCGCGGTGAACGAGAGGATCGGCCCATTGCCGGCGAACACCCGCTGCGTGCGCACCGCTTCGGCGAAGTCGGCGGGCTTGAAGCCGGTCACCGAGTCGCTGCCGACCTTCGCCCAGGTGCGCGCGTAGCCGCCGGTGTCGCTGAAGGCGTAGTGCGAGTCAGACACGCCGCTGGCGGTGCGCACCGTGCCGCGCGAGAGGAAGGTCATCCAGTCGTTGAGCACCGCGTAGCTGGGGCTGGGGCCGTTGGCCGACTCGATGAGGTCGAAGCCGTCACCGAACAGCTTCGTGTCGTCGGCCGTCGCGTCGGGCGCCGGGGCCATGTTGAAGTCCTCCGCCACGCCGTGCGAGCGCAGCGTCGCGGTGTCGACCTTGAGCTGGGTCAGCACGCCGCTGCCGCCGCGGGGGTGGTTGAGCTGCACCACCGCGCCGGCGTGCGCCTCTTTGATGCCCGAGAAGACCTGCGGCATGCGCAGCGTCGGCGCGTCTTCGCCACCGGCGTGATCGAACGCGCCGCCGTTGGGGAGCTCCGGGTTCCGCACCAGGGGGAAGGTGTTGAAGTGACCGTGCGAGAAGGTGGTGACCTCTTCGCCGATCATCGTGGCCATCAGGTTCTCGGCGCCCAGCTCGCGCACCACCGGCGCGTAGTCGGTGATCCACTCGTGGTCGGTCGAGAGGATGACGTCGACGCCCTCGGCCAGGAAGTTCGCCGCGCGCCGCGCGTTGCCCACCGCGCTGTCGGAGCTGTTGACCGCGTGCACGTGGAGGTCGGCCGACATCCACCCCGTGGTGTCGACGATGCGGCCGAGGGTGGCGTTGGCCGTCGCGTCGGCGGTGCGCAGGTCGACGTGGAAGCCCGAGGTCGGCCAGGTGTCGGGCCACGTCGAGTACTCGGGGCCTCGCGACACCACGACGTCGTATTCACCGGGGGGCAGCGTCACCGAGAGCTGCCCGTTGACCGGCACGTACGCCACCGCCGCAGCGCCGAGCGCCGCGCCGTCGAGCAGGTAGTGCTTGAGGTACGTGTCTTCGTTGAAGGGGCAGGGGCCGCCCGAACAGAACACCACCAGCTTCGCGGGCATCGGCGCGTTCGCCGCGTCCTTCACCGTCACGGTGAGGGTGTGCGCCTCGTTGAGCGAGACCGCCGACTGCGTGGTCTGGCCCGCGGTGATGGTCAGCGACGCCGTGGGCCCGACGAGCCGGCCGAGGAGCGCGGCGTTGATGGTGTAGCTGCCCGGCGCGAGCGTGGTGGACGCCTTGCCCTGCGCGTCGGCGGTCATCAGCCCCACCATCGTGCCGTTGGCGTCGGCCACCGAGATGCGCGCGTTCGCCGCCGGAGCACCCCCGGGCAGCGTCGCCGTCACCTCGAGCGTGCCGGTCGCCACGCCGTCGGTGGCGAGCAGCACCCCGTTCACGCCCGCGAGATCCTTCGCCACGATGAAGTCACGCAGGTAGCCGCGCCACTGGCCCGGTCGCACGTTGAAGGTGCCCGGCCGCGAGCGCGCCTCGGGGTTGGTCCATGAGAGCAGGCCGGCGAGCGACTCGCCTTCGATGAACATGCCCACCACGCCGCCGTAGCCGATGAGCGCGTTGGCCTCGACCGGCTTGCTGAGGTCGCCCAGCGAAGAGCTGCGCACGCCGTAGGCCACGCCGTCACCCTGCGTGCCGAACCACTTCGAGGGGGCCGCGGTGCAGTCGTTGTTGGGGTCGAGCTTGCTGGTGCCCAGCGCGTTGCTGCAGCGGCCGGGGTTGAAGATCTCGAAGGCCCCGACATCGAGCAGCTCGATCATCGGCGCCGACACCGGAGACTCGCCCTGGTTGCAGAACGCGGTCAGCACGCGCACGCGGCGCTCGCCGGGCGAGAGCACGTAGTAGGTGGTCGTCTTGATCGGCAGCGGCTGGTTGGGGTCGACGACGAACTGAACGTCGAGGCCGGCGACGTTGAGGAGCAGCTTGTTGAGGTTGAGCAGATCGTGCTGCCGGTCTTCACCGGTGGCCGCCACCACCGCGGGGCCCCCGTTGCTGCCGTCGGACAACACCTCGACCGACTTCACGCTCGAGACGCGGCCCAGCGCATAGAAGAGCCCCATGCGGCCGAAGGCGTCGCGGCCCGGCTCTCCCGCGGGGCGCACCAGGTCGGCGTCGATGATGCCGCCGCCCGACAGCAGCGGCCCGATGGTGCGGCCCGGCTGCTCGACGATGACGCGCACCTGATCGTTCTGCAGCAGCACGTCGCCCAGCCGGCCGGTCGCGCCTTCACCGCCGATGAGCATCGACGCCGAGTCGATCACCTTCGCCGACGAGCCCGCGCCGCCCTGCGTGAAGAGCCCGGTGGCCGCGAGATCGACCTCGCAGCGCCCGCTGCCCGCGTCGGGCACGCCTCCGCCACCACCCGGCTTGGGGCAACCGAACAGACCAAGAGCGACCGCGAGGAGCAGGGCGTGACGAAGACGTTGCATGGGGGTGACGCAACAGACACCAGCCGCGCGGGGCGAGGCAAGCCTACGGGCCGAGCGTGGCGATGACGTGGTGCGGCACTTGTCCCCGCAGGGCGGCGAGCCCCAGCGCCTCGAGGGCGTCGTCGCGGTAGGCGCGGGCGCTCAAGGTGGCGCGCAGCACCACGCTCCCCGGCGGCGCGGTCCAGCTGCGGTGGGCGCGGGCGGGCAGGCTCCGCGAGGTGACGGCCGTCGCGTCGGTGAAGAGCACCGCGCCCTCGAGCTGCGCGCCCAGCTCCATCACGCGGCGTCGCTCGGTCACCACCCCCGACTCGTCACGCACCGTCACGTCGACCCACACGTCGCGCATCGCCGTCATGCCCGTCGGCACCGCGTGCGCCGCACCCACGTTGCGCACGGTGACCGTCGCGCCGTCGAGTTCGAGGTGGAGCGCGCGCTGCAGCAATGCCAGCGACGCGCGCGTGCTCGCCTCGGCTTCTTCGGGCGACGCGCCCCACGCCGGCTCGAGGCCGGTGAAGCGGTGTCCGTCGAAGTGGCAGCTCACGCACTCGTCGGCCGCGGCGTCGGGGCTGGCGCGGTACTCGGACAACGTCGGCTCCTCGAGCAGCCCGGGGCCGTGCACCTCGTGGCAGGTGCCGCACAGGCTCGCCGAGAGGAAGAAGGCACGCGGCTCGGTCGCGTGGGGCGCGTGAGCCGGTACGGCGCGCGTGGCGATCGGCACCTCGGGCTTCACCACCAGCGCGCCGTCTCGTTCGCCGCGGTTGCCGATGGCGAGGTGGCAGCTCGCGCAGCCGATGCCGGGCTCGTCGACGAAGCCGGGGTTGTGGCAGGCGACGCAGCGGGCGCGCGCCGTCGGGCCCCACGCGCGCTCGACGTGCGGCAGCAGCGCGACGAAGACGGGCGAGGTGCCGCTCTGCCCGTGCCGCGAGCTGGCCCACCCCGCGGCCTGGTCGCGGTGACACGTCGCGCAGCGCTCGGTGCGCGCGGCCTCTTCGGGCGGCGCCCCGCAGCTCCACAGCAGCGACAGCGCGAGCGCGGCGAGGCGTGTCACAGGTGGAACATGAGGCCGAGCTGCGCCTGACCGACCACGAAGGGCTGCACCTCGTTGCCGACCGCGCCGGTCCAGCCTCCGACGGTGCGATCGTGGCCCACCCACACCACGGCCTTCCCCTCGGCGAAGAAGGTGAGCCGGCTGCCCATTGCCAGCTCGAGCCCGGCTCCGAGGTGCGCGCCGACCAGCACGTCGTCGGCCCGCGGTGCGCGAGGCTGCGTCGGCTCGATGAAGCTCGCCACCACGCACATGCCCAGCAGCGGCCGCACGCGCGCCACGCCGCCGAGGCGGAAGGGCAAGTAGAGGTTGAAGCCGATGGGGTGATCGTGACGAATGCCGTTGGGCGCCTGCACCAGCAGTGCTTCACCGAAGAGATCGACGCCCAGCCACGAGAGCGGCTCGACGCGCAGCCGGCCACCGACGCCCGCGCCGCCGTACGCGCCATGCCAGCCCGTCGCGTACGCGCCGATGCCGAAGGTTCGATCGAAGGGGCTGATCGCGTGGGGCTTCTGAATCGACAACCCCGAGTCCGCGCGCGCGAGCAGCCCGCCGCACACCACTGCCAGGAAGAGCAATCGCATGGCCGGGGAGTGACCTCGGCCGCTCGTGGAATTCATCTTTCGTGTGCGTGGATCGTTTCGCGCGCGGCCGGCAACTCAGTCTTCCGCGAGCAGCTTGCCCGTCGCGCCGTCAGCGGATGTCGATGCCGTAGATGCGGTTGCCCCGCGTGCCCAGCACCGCGCGCCCGTTGAACACCGCCGGCGACGACTCGATGTCCCCTTCGAGCTGCAGGCTGGCCACCAGCTTGCCGGTGCGCGCCTCGTGCAGCCGCACCTGCCCACCGATGCCGCCGTGCAGCAGCCACGCGTGGCCGTCTTCGTCGGTGAGCAGCGTGGGCGTCGACCAACTGAACATCGGCAGCGCGTAGCGCCACGCCTCTTTCCCGGTCTTCTTCTCCAGCGCGAGCAGCACGCCGTTCTCCGGCCCCGGGCAGCGCGCGAGCACGAAGAAGACGAGGTCGCTCACTTCCCCGGTGCCCGGCGTCGGCGTGGCGAACACCCCGGCGTCGATCTTCTTCGGTGGCCCCGTCGCGCCGAGGCACGCGTACGGCCGCTCCCAGTCGGGTAGGCCAGTGAGCGCGTCGAGCCGCCGCAGCCACGTCTTGCCGCGCGGGCCCGTCTTGTCGACCTCGGTGCCGGTGTAGAGCTTCGGCCCTTCGTCTTCGACCACCAGCGCCAACGAGCCGTCGGTGTCGTCGCCCGCCTCGAACTTCCAGCGCGGCGTCATGGTGCGGAGATCGAGCGCCTGCAGCGTGCCCCCGTTGTCCGCGAAGAAGGCCAGGTTCTCGAGCGCCGACAGCGAGTTCTCGACGCCGAAGTTCGAGTTGCCCGGCGACTTGTAGCGGTAGCGCGCCACCTCCGGCGCGACGTGCAGCGTGAGCTCGAGCGGATCGAAGTCGGTGTTCAGCTTGAGCAGGTAGATGAGCCCGTTCTCGCCGCCCACCACGTAGGTGTCGGTCGCGCGATTGAGCAGCCCCGACGAATCGAACGCGCCCCAGCCCTTGCGCGGCGCCGCCTTGTCGCTGCCGGGCAGGAAGAAGACCTCGGTGTGGTTGATCAGCTCGAACACCCGCAGGCCGATCGGTCGATTCTCGGGGATGCCCTGGCCGACGAAGAGCAGCGGGTACCCGCGCGGGTCGAGCGACACGCTGCCTTTGATGGGGTTGCCGGTCTTGAGCGGCGGCCGGCTCCGCCTTCCGGTCGCGAGGTCGATGAAGTGCACGCTGCCGTCGAGCGAGCCCTGGAGGACCTCGACGAAGTCGTCGCGTTGTCGCAGCGCGCCGAGCTTCGGCATCGAGTGTCGCATCACCGCGGGCCAGCGGACGATCGCCGGTTGTCCGGTCCAGCCCGAGCCTCCGAACCAGGGCGCCTTGCTCTGTGCGGTGGTGAGGGTCCACGCGACGGTCAGCGAGCTCGGCGCGCGGGGAATGACGCCGAACGCTCCGCCGGCGCGGCGCGGCCCTCCACGGAAGGTGAAGACGCCGTCGTGCTCGGAATAGCGCTCGGGGAAGGTTTGCGCGTCGGCCAGCGGGACGCCGCCGTCGAAGAGCAGCTCGCGCTGCAGCGACGAGAGCGACTTCGCGTCGGGGTCGAGCTCGATGACGCGTTTGGGCGGTGGCGGCGGCGGCGGTGCTTCGACCACCACTGCGGGCGCCGCGGGCTCGACGACGGGCTCAGGCGCCGGCGGCGGAGGGGTGCGGCAGGTGAGGAAGAGGAGGGCTGCGAGGGCTGGGGAGAGGGGCGATTCGGGGCGCAAACGCATGAATCCGCCCCTCACCCGGACTTCGTCCGGCCTCTCCCTTCAGAAGCGAATGCGAACGCCCGCGCCGATGCGCGAATCACCCGCGGAGTCGTGGCTCGCGGACAGCGCGAAGTCGACGTCCTTGTTCACCTTCCACGCGGCCTCAGCGCTGGCGGTGGTGCGGTCGGTCTGGAAGTTGTGATTCACGCCGGCCGACAGCGAGAAGTTGTCGTTGGGGCGGTAGCTCACGTTGCCGCCCACGTCCTGCATGCCCTGCGCGTTCGCGGTGGCGTACGCCGAGAGGTTCAGGTTCGGGCGGTTGAAGTCGTACTGCACGCGCGCGTTGTCGAAGCCCGTCGCCGAGTTCGCCGCGACCGACGCCGAGAGCTGGCCCGCGTTGCCGAGGTTGACCCGGCCGGTGACCGTCGCCGTGGCGTTGAAGTTCTTGAAGTGGGCGTCCCAGTTGCCCTTGAGCTTCACCTCGAGCTGGTCGTCGAAGAACTTCGACTTCACCTCGGGCCTGATGCCCAGGCGCTCGAGCTTCGCGCTGCCGCCGGTCCACGCCGCGATGCCCGCCGCCGCCGCGAGCCCACCGGCCAACGAGTAGTAGGCGGCCGGCGAGTTCTGCTTGAGGTCCTTGACCAGGTCCCTGGCGATGTCGCCGCCGATGTTGCCGAGGTCTTTCAGCCTGGTGCTGGCGATGTCACGGGTGTCGATGCCCGCGAGCTCCAGCTTGTTCTGCACGGTGCGCGCGACCTCGGGGCTCAGCGCACCGAGGGGGATGTCCTTCAGGAAGTCGGTCGACGCGTTCTGCAACTCGGTCTGCTGGGCCGCCGTCAGCGCGTCGCCTTCACGCACCGGCGTCTTGCCGCGGGCGAGGCTCATCGCGTCGTGGCCGAGCGTCGACTCGATGCTCGCGGTGTACGTGTTGAGCGACGCCTCGAGCTGCTGGCGCACGGGGTTGGGCATCGACGCGCGCACGTCGGCGTCGCTCACCGTCGGCTTCGGCAACGAGAGGTCGAGGGGACGCGAGCCGTTTCCACCGGCCTGCCAGCCCTGGTTCTGCGCGGGCGGCTGCGGCGCGGGGCCGGCCACCGGCTCGGAGTTGCGCGGCGCGGTGGTGCTGTTGAGGCGAGACGTCGATGGACTTGGAATCCCGTTCACAGGCATGGTCGCCCACCTTAACCCCGATCACCCCGGAGCTGCGCAATGTCCACGTTCCTCGTCGTCGACCTCACGGCCCTCCTCGACAGCAGCAAGGTGGGGGCGGAAGCCGCGAAGGGGCTCGAAAAGACCTGGAAAGACTCGCAAAAGCTGCCCGACGACGAGAAGGCGCAGCTGCTCGCGAAGCTCCAGGCGCAGCGCGATGGGCTCCGCGAAGCGCTGTTCGCCCGCGCCCGCCCGTTGCTCGCCGAGCTGGCGAAGGAGAAGAAGGCCGACCTCGTGCTCGACAAGAGCGCGGTGCTCTGGGCGGCCAAGGCGGAAGACGTCACCAGGGCGTTGATCAAGAAGGTCGACGCCGGTGGGCCGCTGAAGGCCTGATCACTTCTCGCGGCGTCGCACGAGCCCTTCCTGGGCCGTCGACGCCACCAACCGGCCGTCGCGCGTGTACACCCGGCCGGTGACGAGGCCGCGCGCGCCCGAGGTGCGCGGGCTCTGCATCACGTGCAGCAGCCAGTCGTCGGCGCGGAACGGCGCGTGGAACCACACCGCGTGGTCGATGCTCGCCACCTGCATGCCCGGCGTCAGCCAGGTCACGCCGTGCGGCTTGAGCGCGGTGGTGAGGAACGAGAAGTCAGAGGCGTAGGCCAGCAGCGCCTGGTGCAGCATCGGCGTGTCGGACAGCGCGTGCGTCGCCTTGAGCCACACCGCGCGCTCGGGCGGGTGGCTGCCGCGCATCGCGGGATCCGGCTCGTTGACGGTGCGGATCTCGATCGGCCGCTGCGCGGTGGCGATGGCCTTCGCGAAGTCGGGCAGCTTGTCGAGGTAGGGCGCGAAGCGTTCGGCCTCGGTGGGCACGTCTTCGGGCATCGGCACCTTCGGCATCTCGGCCTGGTGCTCGAAGCCGGGCTCGGCCTTCTGGAAGCTGGCCAACATCTCGAGGATGGGGTGGCCGTGCTGAATGGCCTTCACGTGCCGCGAGGTGAAGCTCGCGCCGTCGCGGGTGCGCGCCACGTCGTAGACGATGGGCGCCGACACGTCACCGGGCCGCAGGAAGTAGGCGTGCAGCGAGTGCACCTGGCGATCGCTGGGCACGGTGTGCAGCGCGGCGAAGAGCGACTGGCCGATGACCTGGCCGCCGTACACGGTGCCCCAGCCGAGGTCCTGGCTCTGGCCGCGGTAGAGGTTTTCTTCGATGCGCTCGAGCGAGAGCAGCTTGATCAGTTCGTCGAGGACGGTAGCCACGTGAATGTCTCCAGTGGAGAAATGACGCGGAGTGTCTAACGCTCAGCGGCCCGCGACGCGCGAGAGAAATGTGTCGGCGTGTGCCAGCCGGGTCAACGTCGCCTCGGGGTCGAGCGAGCCGGGGAGGCAGCGCACTTCGAGGGTCGGCTGGCGCGGGTGCTTCTCCACGAGGCCCAGCAGATTGAGGTCGACCGCGCGGTGGAGCCCGGCCAGCAGCAGCCCCGCGGCCAGCGTCTCGAAGGGCAGATCGGCGTCGGCGAGCTGCGCCACGCGCACCACGTCGTCGGGGAAGGGGCCCAGCTTGCGGCAGTGCGGGTTGGGCTCGAGGCGCGCTCGCCACTGGGCGCGCTCCTTCGTCCACGTCAGCACCAGCTTGCGGAGCAGGGGCGCGCTGCGAAACGGCGCGGCGTCGAAGTGCGCGTGCACCGCGGCCTCCTTCGGCACCGTGAAGCCCAGCTTCGTGGCGAGCTTCATCACCCGGGTCAGCGTGGGCTTCAGCTCGCGCGGCTCGAGGGGCCGCAGCACCACCTCGCACACCCGCGCGCGCTGCATCGATTCGTCGAGCCAGCGCACCAGCGGGTGGCCCCACGGGTCGACGAGGCCGTCGGGCTCTTCGCGCGTCGCGAAGCTCTTCGTCAGCGCGGCGAAGCGGCGGGCGGGCGAGCGGTCCCAGCAGCGGCGCTCGATCCACGCGGCGAGGCGCACGTCGTCGGTGCGGGCGATGCGTCGCCGCGCGTCGGCCGGGCGCAGGTCGTCGACGATGGTGGGGTCGTCGATGAACGAGGCGAACCACCGGCCCCGCACGTCGACCCGCGAGGCCGGCGTGAGGTGGCAGTCGGGGTGGCCATCGGGGAGCGTGCCGGCGCCGTGGTACTTGAACCCAAAACGAAGCGCGCCCCCCGCTTGCTTCGCGAGGGCGCGCGCCAGGTCGTCACGGGTGCTGCCATCGGGCGCGAGGAGCTCGAGCTCCAGCCCGACGCGCCTCACGGGATCTCGTGGCGATCGCGACCGGCGGTGATGCCGGCCTCGGTCATCATCGAGGTGTAGTCGTTGAGCACCTTGAGGCCCATGTACTCCTTCACTTCCTGGGTGCTGCAGTTCTTGAGGAAGTCGAACTTCTTCTTCGCCTGCGCGACGTCGGCGGCCGAGTAGCCGGACCGCTTGAACGCATCCATCATCTCGTGGCTGTCGAACTTCGAGCGGGTGACGCCCACTTCCTGGAGGATGTCTTCCGTCTTGTTGACCACCTTGAGGCCGATGTACTCGCGCGCCTCGGAGAGGTTCTTGAGGAAGGGCATCTTCTTGAGCGCCTGCTTCGCGTCGGAGTCGGTGTACGGGCTGCGCGAGAAGGCCACCTGGCAGTCGTGGTTGTCGTAGCGCGCGCGGCTGATGCCGTTCTGCTGGAGCACGCCCTCGTTGCGGGTGAGCACCGCGCGGCCGATGAACTCCTTGCCCGCGTCGAGGTTCTTCAGGCCGAAGGCCTTCTGCGCGGCCTTGGCGTCGGCGTTGGTGTACGGCGAGTGCCAGAAGGCGGTGCGCAGCGTCTTGCTGTCGATGTTCTGCCCGGGGCCGTTGGCCTTCACCCAGCCGGTGCTGACCTGCGGCTTCGGCGTCTCGGCCTTCGGCGCGGCGGCCTTAGGAGTGGTCTGCTGCGTGGCGACAGGGCGGGACGTGGCGGTCAGTTTCGCGGGCATGGTTCCTCGGTGAGTGGGGACGCGCGAATGACACTTCGGGCAGCGCCGACGCGCAACAGCTAGAACGAGAAAGATGACGTCGCTCGACTCTCAGACGATGAGAACGCTGCAAACGGCTTTGACGACCGCGCAAGCTGAGTTCGTGGCGCGCTTTCCCGGCGAGTCGTCGGCGCGGCAACCGGTGCACGTGGTCTACGGCGGGGCGCACCTGTTCAAGGCCGAGACGGCGCAGAAGCTGGGCTCACTCGCGCGGCAGGCGCTGACGACCTACGCGCCCGACGCGGCGTCGCTGGCCGAGGCGCTGGGGCTCAGCCCGGCCATCGCCGAGCGCGTGCACCCCAAGCTGGTCGCCAAGCTCGAGCGCGAGCCGGTGGAAGATCTGCGCATCGACTTCGAAGACGGCTACGGCCACCGGAGCGACGAAGAAGAAGACGCGCACGCGATCGAAGTGGCCAACCAGTACGCGCGGGCGCGTCGCGAGGGGCTGCTCCCACCGTTCTCGGGGCTGCGCATCAAGCCGATGTCGGCCGAGCTCGGAGCCCGCGCGCTGCGCACCCTCGATCTCTTCCTCTCCACCCTCTCCCCGCAGCTGCGGGGAGAGGGCCGGGGTGAGGGGCCAATCCTCCTCACCCTCCCCAAAGTGCAATCGGTCTCGCAGGTGCAGGTGCTCCTCACCGCCCTCACCACCCTCGAGTCGCGACTCGCGCTCCCGCCCATCCGCCTCGAGCTGATGGTCGAGTCCGCGCAGGGCCTGTTCGACGCGGAAGGCCGCGCGCTCCTCCCGCAGCTCCACGCCACCCTCGGCCCGCGCCTGCACGCCGCGCACTTCGGCACCTACGACTACACCGCCTCGCTCGACATCACCGCGGCCGAGCAGCGCATGCGGCACCCGGCCTGCGACTTCGCGCGCTCGATGATGAAGCTCGCCTTCGCGGGCACCGGCGTCTTCCTGAGCGACGGCGCCACCACCGTGATGCCGGTCGCGCCGCACAAGGGAGCGACCCTCACGGCTGATCAGCTCACCGCCAACCGTCGCGCGGTGCACGCGGCGTGGCGCGCTTCCGCCGACGACATCCGGCACTCGCTGGCGAACGGCTTCTACCAGGGGTGGGATCTCCACCCGGCGCAGCTCGTCGCGCGCTACGGCACGGTGTTCGCATTCTTCCTCGAGAACCTCCCGGCGGCGACGGAGCGGCTGACGAACTTCGTCAACAAGCTCGGCCAGGCGACGCTCTCGGGTGACGTGTTCGACGACGCGGCGACGGGGCAGGGGCTGCTCAACTACTTCCTGCGCGGGCTCTCATGCGGCGCGCTCTCCGACGCAGACGTTGCGGCCACCGGGCTCACGCCAGCGGAGCTCTCGACGCGCTCCTTCGCGGTCATCGCGCGGAATCGTCGCCAGCGTTGAGGTTTTTGAGCGAGGCTCTCGCCGCCGTTCACTCCAACCAAGGCGGACCTCACCATGACGCTCTCGCGATTCACGCTCCTGGGTGCAGCACTCTTCGTCGGTCTCTTCAGCGGCTGCGGCCCTGCGTGGAAGGTGGTGCGGGTGTCGGGTCCGCCGTCGGCGCTGGCGGGGCAGACCGACGTCGCGGTCGCCTTCGACTACAGCCAGATGTACGTCGAGAACCGCACCGAGGCTGACTGGGTCTCGACCAAGACGGCGGAAGACGCGAACTACCCGTCGACCTGGGCCGACCTGAAGGGGCGCTTCGAGGGCGCGGTGATGGAAGGCGTGCGGCACCAGTTCCCCGCGGCGCACCCGGTGTCGGCGGGCGCGGGGCAGGTGGTGATGGTGGTGCAGCCGAAGACCTTCAAGCTCGGCAAGTTCATCCCGTTCGCCATGCCGCCGACGGTGATCACCACGTCGATCATCTTCCAGGTGGGCGGGCAGCCGACCGACGAGATCCTGCTCACGCGCTCGTACCAGCCGTCGATCACCCAGCCGTCGGTGTTCAACCACATCCCCTGGGTGGGTGACGCGATCGGCCGCGCGGGCGGCGCGCTGCTGTCGTCGAAGCAGCCCTGACGCCCTCGTCCGCGTGCACCGCCCCGAGTGCTCGGGGCGTGTGCCGGGACCTCAGCTCCCGCGGTAGGTCGAGTAGCCCCACGGGTTGATCAGCAGCGGCACGTGGTAGTGCGCCGCGCCGTCGACGATCTCGAACACCACTTCGACGTACGGGTAGAAGCCCTTCGTGCCGGTGGCGGCGAAGTAGTGCTTCGTGTCGAACCGAATGCGGAACACGCCCGGCTCGACCGGCCCCGGCGGGGTCAACGTCTTGAGCCGTCCGTCGTCATCGGTCTGTCCCGCGCCGACCCGCTTCCACTCGTCGCCCTGCTGGCGCTCGAGCGAGATGGGCACCCCGCGCGCTGGCTTGCCCAGCGTGGTGTCGAGGATGTGCGTGGTGATCACTTCGAGTTCTCCTCGAGCCACTTGTGGAGCCGCAGCGAGGTGATCTTCGCCTGCTCTTCGGCCGCGGTGCGGATCTCGGTCGCCTTGTCGTGCGGCAGCCGCGCCTCGAGCAACGCCAGCATCTCGTCGGCCGACTTGCCGGTGGCGCAGACGATGAAGATGAAGCCGTGCTTCTCGAAGTAGGCGTCGTTCTGCGCCTTGAGCTTCTCGAGCGTCGCCTGAGCTGCGCTCGACGCCCCGGCCTGTTCCTGCGCCGACCACTTGCCGCCGCTCTTGTCGCCGATGCGCGGGTGCGCGCCGAACGCCTCGAGGTAGTCGATGTCGCCGAGCTTCCACCACTCGCGCTCGGCGACGCGCAGCAGCGAGGCCACGCTCTCGAACGGCCGGGCCCACGCCATCGCGGTGGCCCACTTCTTCGAGCCGCAGGCCTTGAGGAACTCGGTGGCCGCGGCGTCGGTCGACAGCCCGTTGAGCTTCGCGAGCCCGGCGTGCGGCGCCTCCACCAGCTCGCCCCACACGCGCAGCCGCGCCACGCCACCGTCGGGGAACACCGAGAGCCGCACGTGCGTCACCGGCCCCACGCGGCGCAGCTGCTCGTCGAAGAAGTGGCGGGTGTGCGGCTGCAGCGGGCTCTCGACCACCGTGCGCCAGCCCGTCAGCGCGTCGGGCTTCGCGTCGCGCGGCGCGTGGCAGGCCTCGATGAGGCAGCGGCCGGGCGCGTTGCCCTTGAAGTGCGTGGTGTCGACCTCGATGCGCTGCACGGTGCCGGCCGCGGCGAGCCGCACCAGCGACCAGTCGTTGCCCGGGCCGCGGCGCCGCCTGGTCTCCCAGCCGTCGCCCATGTTCACCGCGCGGTCGGGCTTGATGAGGTTGTGGCGGCTGCCGAAGAACATGTCGCTGCACGACAACACGTAGGCGCCGTTCTCCAGCGCCGCGAGGTCCACCAGCCCGCCGAACGCGCGGAGCTTCGACCAGTCAGGCACCACCTCGCCGTGCACGCGCAGCCGCGCCACGCCGCCGTCGGGGAAGATGTTGAGGCGCACGTGCGTGAAGCGCCGCTCGTCGCTCACCGCGAAGTAGTTCTTCGAGTCGCCCTGGAGCTTCGCCTTCGGCACGATCTCCACCCACTCGGCCTTCTCGGCTTCCTTGATGTCGAGCGGCCCCTTGAGCGTCGCCGCCTCGATGGAGCACGACTCGGGGAAGTTGCCGCGGAACCACTTGGTGTCGACCACGAAGCCCTTGATGACGCCGGGCAGGCCGAGCCGCACCACGCACCAGTCGTAGCCGGCCTCGCGACGACGGCGCGACTCCCAGCCGTCCATCCACTTGCCCTTGTGCGTGTACTCGTGCTCCTTCCACACCGCCTCGTGGGCCTGAAGGAGGTTCTCCTTCTCGGCGAAGAAGTCATCGTTGGTGCCGATGGTGGCGCCGCCGACGCGCTCGGCCGCGAGGTCGGGGAAATCGACGAAGTCAGGTGCCTGGCTCACAGAAACTGTCCCTTCAATTCGGGGGCGTGTTCGCCCTGGTGGAAGATGCGCGTACCGCGCAAGTACGTGCTTGTAACGACGCCGCGGAGTTCGCCCTCGGCATACGGCGTGACTTTGTTTTTGTGCTCGAGGCGCTTCACGTCGACGGTGAAGGTCGCCTCGGGCTCGAAGACCACGAGGTCGGCGTCGAAGCCCGGGGCCAGCTTGCCCTTCTGGTGCTCGAGGCCCGCGAGGCGCGCCGTGGCCTCACACATCCACTTGACGAGGCGCGACAGGGAATGGCCGCGTGACGACGCGCCGGTCCACGTGACGGGCAGGCCGAGCTGCAGACCGCTGATGCCGCCCCACGCCGCCATGAAGTCGCCGACCTCCATCTTCTTGAGCGCCGGCGTGCACGGCGAGTGGTCGGACGCGACGAGCTCCAGCGCGCCTTCGTCGAGCGCCGACCACAGCAGCTCGCGGTTACTCCGCTCACGAATGGGCGGCGCGCACTTGTACGCCGTCGCCCCGTCGCGAATGTCTTCGGCCGCGAAGTGCAGGTAGTGCGGGCACGTCTCGGCGGTGAAGGGCAGCCCGTCGGCGCGCGCCTGGCGGATGAGGGGCAGGGCGGTGGCGGCCGAGTGGTGCACCACGTGGGTGCGCGCGCCGGTTTCGCGGCACAGCCGGGTGATGAGGGCGATCGCCTCTTCTTCGGCTTCGGGCGGGCGCGACGCGAGGTAGGTGAGGTACGAGCGGGGATCTCTGCTCGCGATCTCCGCGGCCAGCGCGTCGATGGGTCCTTCGACCTCGGCGTGCACCAGCAGCGGGCGGCCCAGGCGCTTGAGCTCGGCCATCGCCGGGCGGAGATCCTCTTCCTTCGAGCCGGGGAACTCATCGACGCCCGAGAAGCACATGAAGGCCTTCGCGCCCTTCGCGCCTTCGCGCACCAGGCCTTCCAGCTCGCCCGCGTTGCCGGGCACCACGCCGCCCCAGAAGCCAACGTCGATGAGGCACTGGCCCCGCGCTTCCTGCTTCTTGGTGCGCAGCGCCGCGGCGGTGGTGGTGGGGGGAATGGAGTTGAGCGGCATGTCGACCAGCGCCGTCACGCCCCCGCTGGCGGCCGCGCGCGTCGCCGAGCGGAACCCTTCCCAGTCGGTGCGGCCGGGCTCGTTGACGTGCACGTGCGTGTCGACCACGCCGGGCATCAGCACCGCCTCGCCTACGTCGATGCGCTCGGCCGTGGTGGGCCAGGCGTCGTAGTCGGCGACCGCTTCGATTTTTTCCCCACGCACGTGCACGGTGGCCGCGCGAACTCCATCAGGCGTCACCACGCGGCGACTTCGGAAGACCTTCATGCGCGCGAACATTGCCACGCCCACGGCGGAAGTCGCGTCCAGTCCCGCTGTTGTCGGAATGCTCGCGGCGCACTTGTCGTTGACGCCGGTCGCGGCGGGTGGTGTCTGCGCCCGTCGTCACTCTCGTCGATTGGAGATTCGCCCCATGTTGCTCGCCTCGCTGCTCGCGCTGTCGATCTCGGCCGCGCCTCCGAAGCCCTTCGTCGCCGGCCCCTCGGTGGAAGGCATCTCCGAGTACTCGTTGCCCAACGGCCTGAAGGTGCTCTTCGTGCCCGACGCATCGAAGCCGACGGTCACCGTCAACCTCACCGTGTTCGTCGGCAGCCGCCACGAGAACTACGGCGAGAAGGGCATGGCGCACCTCTTCGAGCACATGCTGTTCAAGAAGACGAAGAAGTTCGCCGACGTGAAGCAGGAGCTCACCAAGCTCGGCGCCGACGCCAACGGCACCACCTGGTTCGATCGCACCAACTACTACGAGTCGTTCCCCGCCGATGACGGCAAGCTCGCGCTGGCCATCGAGCTCGAGTCGCAGCGCCTGCGCCACGCCATCATCTCGCGCGAGCAGCTCGCCACCGAGATGACCGTGGTGCGCAACGAGTTCGAGATGGGCGAGAACCACCCCGAGGGCGTGCTCGAGGAGCGGCTGATGTCGGCCGCCTTCCAGTGGCACAACTACGGCAACACCACCATCGGCGCGAAGAGCGACATCGAGAAGGTGCCCAACGAGCGGCTGCTGGCCTTCTACGAGCAGTACTACCAGCCGGACAACGCGATGCTGATCATCGCGGGCAAGTTCGACGAGGCGAAGACGTTCAAGGTGATCGCCGACACCTTCGGCAAGCTCCCGAAGCCGAAGCGCGCGCTGCCGCCTTCGACCTACACCGACGAGCCGGTGCACGACGGTGAGGTCTCGGTCACCGTGCGTCGCGTGGGCGGCACGCCGCTGCTGATGGCCGGCTACCACATCCCCGCCGCGTCGGACCCTGACGCCCCGGCGATCGATCTCCTCGACAAGGTGCTCGGCGATTCGCCCTCGGGCCGCCTGTACAAGGAGCTCGTCGAGCCGAAGAAGGCCGCGCGCGTAGGCTGCACCAGCTACACCCTGCGCGAGCCCGGCTACTTCTATTGCCACGTGCAGCTCAACGCGAAGGACGCGGTCGGCCCCGCGCGCGACGGCCTGCTCAACGTGATGGAAGGCCTCGCGAAGAAGCCGCCCACGAAGGAAGAGGTCGATCGCGCGAAGTCGGCGATCCTCAAGCAGTTCGAGCTGCTGCTCAACTCGAGCGACCGGGTGGGCATCTTCCTCTCGGAGTTCGCGTCGGCCGGCGACTGGCGCCTGATGTTCCTCTCGCGCGATCGCGTCGAGGCGCTCACCGTCGACGACGTGGTCCGCGTGGCCAACAAGTACTTCAAGGCCAGCAACCGCACGCTGGGCGAGTACGTGCCCACCGAGAAGCCCGATCGCGCCGAGGTGTCGCCGGCCGCCGATCTGACGCCGGTGCTCAAGAACTACACCGGCCGCGCGGCGATGGCGCAGGGCGAGGCCTTCGACGTCAGCCCGAAGAACATCGACGCGCGCACCACCCGCACCGCGCTGTCGGGCGGCATGAAGCTCGCGCTGCTGCCGAAGAAGACCCGCGGCGAGACGGTGGCGGTCACCCTGCAGCTCAAGCTCGGCAGCGAGAAGACGCTCACCGGCCAGCGCGCCGCGGGCGACTTCGTGGGCCGCATGTTGCTGCGCGGCACGAAGACGAAGACCCGCCAGCAGATCAAGGACGCGCTCGACGCGCTCAAGGCCGGCGTGCGCGTGCAGCCCGGCGCGCAGGGCGTGACGGTCACCATCGAGGTGCGCCGCCCGCAGTTGAAGGAGACGCTGGACCTCGTCGCCGAGTGCCTCAAGTCGCCGGCCTTCGACGCGAAGGAGTTCGAGCAGCTCCGCCGCGAGGCGCTCGCCAACTACGAGCAGCAGAAGGATGACCCGCAGGCCGTCGGCTTCATCGGGTTGCAGCGCGTGCTCTCGCCGTTCCAGACGAAGGGCCACCCGCTGTACGTGCCCAGCGTGCCCGACCTCATCGCCGACGCGACCGCGCTCAAGCTCGACGACCTCAAGGCCTACCACTCGAAGTTCTACGGCGCGCAGGCCGGCTACGCGGTGGCCGTCGGCGACTTCGACGCGAAGGACGTGCAGGCCCAGCTCGAGGCGCTCTTCGGGTCGTGGAAGGCGAGCGAGCCGTTCGTGCGCATCCCCGTGCCGTTCCAGCCGCTCGAGCAGAAGAACGCCACCATCGAGACGCCCGACAAGAAGATGGCCTTCTTCGGCTCGGGCACCAACTTCAAGCTCAAGGAGTCCGACCCCGACTTCCCCGCGATGTTGCTGGCCGACTACATGCTCGGCGGCGGCTTCCTCAACGGGCGCGTGCCACAGCGGCTGCGTGAGCGGGAAGGGTTGTCGTACGGCGCCGGCACCATGCTCCGCGCGGGCACCCACGACGACTTCGCGGCGGTCATCGGCTACGCCATCTACGCCCCGCAGAACGTGGAGAAGGTCGAGAAGGGCTTCGCCGAAGAGGTGGCGCTCGCCGTCGAGAAGGGCTTCACCGAGACCGAGCTCAAGCTGGCGCGCGAGGGGTTGCTCAAGCAGCTCGAGCAGGGCCGCTCGGAAGACGCGAGCCTCGCGGGTGATCTGCTGCAGCAGCTCGACCTCAACCGCACCGCCGCGTTCGATCAGCAGCTCGAAGATCGCCTGCGCGCGCTGCCGCTGGCCGAGGTCAACGCGGCGCTCAAGAAGTACGTCGACGCGAAGAAGTTCAGCGTGGTGAAGGTCGGCGACTTCAAGCAGGTGGTCGCGCCGAAGTGAGTCTCGCGGACGTCATCGAGCTGCGGCGCGCCACCGACCCTGCGTGGCTGAAGCTGGCGATCGAGCGCTTCGACGAGGTGCTCATCGACCACGCCCACTGTGAGAAGAAGGCGGCGGCCAACGCGCTGTCGATTCTGCAGGCGTACCCCACGGTGCCGGGGTTGCCGGCGCAGATGGCGCGGCTGGCGCGCGAGGAGGCGGCCCACCTCGCGCGCGTGCTGCAGATCATGGAGAAGCGCGGGCTGGTGCTGGGGGTCGATCGCGGCGACCCCTACGCGCAGGGGCTGCAGAAGTTGATGCGCAACCCCAACGCCGAGCGCCAGTTGGACCGCTTCCTCGTCGCCGGCATCATCGAGTCCCGCAGCCACGAGCGGCTGGCGCTGCTCGCCTCGGGCCTCGAAGATCCGGCGCTCCAGAAGTTCTACGACGAGCTGGCGAAGAGCGAAGACGGGCACCAGAAGTTGTTCCTGCGTCTGGCGCGGGAGATCGCTGACGACGCGGTGGTCGAGGCGCGGCTGGGTCAGCTGCTCGACGGCGAGGCCGAGCTGATCGCCCGGCTGCCGATCCGCGCCGCGGTGCACTGAAGCTTCAGACCCAGATCAGCTTCTGCGCGCGGCCCTGCAGGTAGCCGACCTTGCGCGCGATGTCGGCGAAGTGCGGCGTCTCGTCGTCGACGCGCACCGTGAGCCGCGGCAGCGACGACATGAGGAAGCGGGAGATCTGCCCGAGGCACAGCGTGGCGTGGCCGCGGTGGCGGTGCTCCGGCGCGGTGTAGATGCCCTCCAGCTCGGCGCCGAACTGGCTGCGGCTGCCGACGTCGAGCTTGAACACCAGCCGGCCCTTCTCTTCGAGCACGTAGGTGCGGCCCGACTGCACGCGTTGTTTGACGCGCAGCTCGAAGCCGATCGCGTCCTCCACCAGCGGGTCGCGCTTCACCATCTCCTTCACGCAGGCCGCGGCCATCGGCACGAGCTGCGGGAGATCGGCGGCGGTCGCCAGGCGCAAGAGCGGGTTGGTGAAGGGGCCGAGGTCGTTGGGCGAGACCGAGAACAGCTTCTGCGCCTTGCTGAACTTCGGGGCGACGGCGAAGTGGCGCACCAACGAGTCGACCACGCTCACCTCGCCGATGATCGACTGCGGCTGCACGTGGCCGATGAGCTTCTTGGCGATGTCGCCGATGTGAATGGGGCTCGACGCCGAGGGGATGACGAGACCGCCGGTGCCTCCGACGAAGACGGTCGCGGTCAGCTCGTCGTCGTAGAAGCGGCCGTAGAAGGTGAAGGGCGCGCGCTTGGGGCCCGACACCACGCCGAACTCTTCCATCAGGCCCAGCAGGTACATGTTGTGGGTCGTGTCGCGCGCCAGCATCGCGCGGAGCGCGGCGACATGCGTGGGACCCAGGGGCTCGACGACGGCTGGCATCGGAGGAGGGCGACTCTACGTCACCCGGGCCACGAATCACCTTTCCAGCGAGTAGCTGTCCGCGACGTCACCGGGTTCCCACGGCACTTCTTCGAAGACGTCCTCCACGCACGCGGCGAGGTAGGGGTCCTGCGTGTCGGCGATGACCCGGACGCCCCCATCGCGCGCCGGCACGCGCTTCACGCGGACCTGCGACTGCCGGCGATCCTCGAGGCACTGCCGAACGAGCATCACCACCACCTTCGCCCTCTCCTCCTGCGGAGGAGAGGGTCGGGGAGAGGAGGCGAACCCGGCGTCAACGTGACTCACCGAAGTCCCCACGACTGCATCCGGCACCGCGGGCGAGGCCACCACCACCGCCCCGGGCGTCGGCGCCACGACCTCCCCACCCGAGAACCAGAACCCCAGCGCCACCAGCACCGCGAACGGCACCAGCACCCCGGCGATGATCGCCACCTCGCGCCTCACGAGCCCACCACCGTCGGCTCCCGCTGCACGCGCGCCAGCGAGAACCCGTCGACCAGCTCCCGCGCGCTCACCGGCGCTCCCTCACCCAGTCCGCTCCACGCGGCGAGCTGCCCCACCACCCGCTCCGGCGACCAGCCCAGCGCGCGCAGCCCGGCCACCGTCGACGCGCCGTCCCGCTTGGCGAGCCGGCGCCCGTCGCTCTGCATCAGCAGCGGTACATGGGCGTAGGTCGGCGTGGAGAACCCCAGCGCGCGCTGCAGCAGCATCTGCCGCGGCGTCGACGACAGCAGGTCGTCCCCGCGCAGCACGTGTGTCACGCCCGACAGCGCGTCATCGACCACCACCGCCAGCTGGTAGCTCGCGACGCCGTCGATGCGCCGGATGAGGAAGTCGCCCACCTCGCGGGCCACGTCTTGCGTCACCTCGCCGTGGATTGCGTCGACGAACGACACCGCGCCCGGCTCGACCCGAAACCGCCACGACGGCGTGCGGCCTGGCTTCGGCGTCGCGTGCTCGCGGCAGGTGCCCGGGTACACCGGGCCTTCTTCTCCCACGTGCGGGGCCGACGCGGCCCGCGCGACCTCGGCGCGGCTGCACCAGCACTGGTACGCGCGGCCCTCGTCGGCGAGGCGTCGCAGCGCGTCGTCGTAGATCGCCCCGCGCTCAGACTGCTTCCACACCGGGCCGTCCCAGTCGAGGCCGAGCCAGGTGAGGTCTTCGAAGATGGCGTCGGTGAACTCGGGCTTGCTGCGCTCGGGATCGAGATCCTCGATGCGCAGCAAAAACTCGCCGCCCAGTGAGCGCGCCCACAGCCAGCCCAGCAGGGCGCTGCGCACGTTGCCGAGGTGGAGGCGCCCGGTCGGGCTGGGCGCGAACCTCCCGCGGGGAATCACTGCCGCTTGAGCGGGCCGCGGCGCTTCTGCTCGAGCGGCTTGCGGGGGCCTTCGTCCTTCGGGGGCTCGGTGCCCTCGACGCCCTCGAGGCCGGGCTCCTTGCCGGGCACCACGCCGTACTTCGCTTCGCCCTGCTTGTTGGCGGCGCCGCCGGCGACGAGCGTCATCGAGACCGAGGCGGGCACCTTCACGGCGTCGCCGACCTTGTCGCCCTTCTTCGCGAGCTCACCGGCGAGGTTGTAGAACTCCATGCCGGCCGAGAGCAGCTCGGTGTCGAACGACGCGCGCGCCATGCGCCGCACTTCGCCGGTCGAGGCCGCGAAGAGGAAGGTGTCGAGCGCGAGGCCCTTGCCTTCCTTCGAGAGCGCGCCGAACACCACCAGGTCGGCCTCCGAGGCCTTCGCGTGCTCCTTCGCCGCGGCGACCAGGTCGGGGTCGAGCTTGTTCTGCGAGAGCGACGAGAGCAGCCGCGACTCGGGGTCCTTGCTCGCCGAGGTGGCCTTGGCGGAAGCCTGCTTGCTCGCGGCGACCTCCACGATGCCGCCCACCAGCTCGCCGGAGGGCAGGGTTGCGCGCCACACGTGCAGCCCGGGGGGCACGTCCTTCACCAGCAGCGGCGTGGCGCCGAGGCTGAGCCCGTCGACCAGCACCGGCGCGTTGGACGGCGCCGACTCGAGCAGCAGCGCGCCCTTGGGCCCGTCTTTGAGCGCCTTGCGCGCGTCGGTTACCACGCGGGCGAAGAGCGCCGAGGTCTGCGCCAGCGGCAGGTCGCGATCGGGGGCGAGGGCGAGCGCCTGGTTGAGGCTCTTCGCGCCGTCTTCGTCGCGGCCGGTGTTGAACTGCACCGCCGACAGCAGCGCGTACGCGTCGACGACCTCACCGACCTCAGGCAGCGCGATGGCGGCGGCCTTGTACGCGGTGATGGCGCGGAGCAGCGCCTCCTCGGCGAGGCGGAACTTCTTCTTGGTGCGCAGCTCCTGCGCGGCCTTCACCTCGTCGCGGGCCTTCTCGAGCGCCTCTTCGGCGCCGCTGGCCCCTTTTTCCTTCTTCGCGTCGACGAGGGCGAAGGTGTCGGCGCTCTTGAACTCGGTGGTCAGCATGCCGACCGCCTTGGCGCCGGCGCGCGGCGGAACGTCACCGGTCAGCGCCGCGAAGGGCATCACCGACAGCTTCGGCTTGGTGGCAGGGGCCTCGGCGGGCGTCTCCTGCGCGACGGAAGAGAGGGCCCAGAGGGTGATCAGCGCGGTCAACAGGCGAGTCATGAAGGGCCGGTCTACTCACCTCGGCTGAGCTGCGCTAGCGGGGACTCGTGCCCCCGGGTCAGAGCAGCCCGTCGCACTCCGGCGGCTTGGCGGCGCCGCACTCGCTCTTGAGCAGCGCGCGCGCACAGGCGGCCTTCTTCTCGGCGCGCGCGGCGTCGACGGTCGACTTGCGGTTGGTCGCCTCGCACTGCTTGGAGACGGCCTCGCAGCGCGCCTTGCCGTCCTTCTGGCAGCTCGTCGCGTGGCACTGCGCCCCTGCCCACAGATCGCACAGCCAGCGCTCGTTGTAGGTGCCCGGCTTGGTACCAGAAGAGATCGACAGCACGAGGGCGGCAGCAGTCGCGAAGAGCATGGGCCGCATTGTAGCCGGATCGTTGGCCACCTCATGTTTCCTGCTACTTTCTGTGTCCTACATGGATGCCGAACTCACCTTCGAAGAGCTGAAGCTGCTCCGTTCCGTCTCGCGCTCCGTGGACGATTTGCTCGAAGAGTCGCTCAAGGCCCGGGAGAGCCTGGAGCAGACCTTCAAGCGCCTCTTTCCCCCGCTGCTGCACCTGCTGCAGGCCAGGGGCGCGGTGGTGAGCACGCTCGACGAAGAGCTCGCGCAGGCCACGTACCACCACGGTGACTTCGGCGGCGTGTTCCCCGGCACCTACCTCGACGCGGCGCGCTGGGGGGTGCGCAAGCTGACCAACGGCGACACGCTCGTCAGCCAGGTGCTCGATCTCGTCGGGCACCAGGTCGGCTCGCTGGGCATTCTGTTCGAGGGTGATCGCACCGCCGACGCCGCGAAGCTGGGCCGCCTGCTCGACACCATCGCCGAGCAGCTCGACACCGTGCTCGCCTCGGTGCAGACCGCGACCGAGAAGCACCAGCTGCTGGTGAGCATCAACCAATCGCTGTCGAACCGGGTGTTCGAGACCGGCATGGACGGCGCGGTGCGGGCGCTGTGCGAGCGGGTGAAGGTGCCGGGCTTTCTGCTGATGTACCGCGACGCGGTCGAGTCGGGCGCGCTGCACTACCGCTCGTACAAGTACGGCCAGCTCGAGTACTCGAGCAACGGGCGCCGCGACGAGCTGATCGACGCCGCCATCCGCGCGCACGGGCAGAACCTGGTGCTGCCGCACGATCAGAAGCTCAAGGAGGCGCTCGGCAACCGCAAGGCGATCGAGACGGTGCTGATCAGCGGCTCGGCCGAGTCGCACGCGCTGGGGAAGATCATGGTGTGGAGCGGCGGCGAGGGCTTCTCGGCCTACACCATGGACCTGCTGCGCCTGCTGGGCTCGACGCTCAGCCAGCGCCTCATCGACTACAACCGCGAGCGCATCCACCTCGCGCAGTTCTTCTCGGGCCGCACCATCGACGAGCTCCTGCGCGACCCCGACTACGAGCGCCGCTACCTCGCCCCGCGCGCCGAAGAGGTGGGCATTCTCTTCGCCGACATCAACGGCTTCACCCGCATCTGCGAGCAGGTGCTCGAGCGGCCCGAGCGCATCGGCAAGTTCGTCGACGACTGGTCGGAAGAGGCGGTGCGCATCCTCCATCGGCACGGCGGGGTGTTCGACAAGATGGTCGGTGACTGCGTCATCGGGCTGTGGGGGCCGCCGTTCTTCAAGGACGATGGAGCGTCTCGCGCGGCGGCCACGCTCAAGGCGGCGATCGAGATCCAGAAGTTCACGCGCGAGACGATGAGCGCGCACCCCGAGGTCTCGCGGCTCTCGGAGATCCTCGAGATGCCCGGCCTGGGCGTCGCCATCGGCGTCAACCTCACGCCCAGCTTCTGTGGCCTGTTCGGCCCGAACCGGAACTACACGTCGTTCTCGACCGGCATGAACCAGACGGCGCGGCTCCAGTCGCTGGGCAGCTTCCGCGAGACGCTGGTGATGGAGAGCGCGATGAAGGCCATCGCCCAGTCGAACGACCCGGAGCTGAAGGCGCTGAAGTTCGGCCCGGCGATCGAGACTCCGGTGAAGAACGTCGCGCAGCCGTTGCGGTACTACAAGCTGCTCGGCTGAGCGCAGCGTGCGACGGCGCCTCGAGGGTGTGGGGGTGCTGGTCGCGTTTGTCTCCTTTGATGACAACTGAGCGGGGTGTGGGCCCTCTCAAAACGCTGTCCTCTTTGTTGACCGATGCACTTGTCATCAAAGAGGACACGCTTTTCAGAGGGCAGCCCCCCACCCTCCTTTGTCACCAAAGAGGACAAAGTGGGCCCCTGCCGCGCGGAGTCGAGGGGCTCCATCGACGAGGCACGGCGACGACCCACTCGCCCGACTGCGTCTCTCAGGGCTGTTCGCTACCATGCTCAGAGAATGCCGGTGAGCTCGCGCAGCACGAGCCCGCAGGTGGCGCTGAAGGCGTTGGCGACGAAGCTCCACAGCCACGGGCGCGCGACGCCGTTGAGGCGCAGCCACCACGCCTCGACGGCCACCGCGAAGATCTCCGCCAACGCGACCATCAGCACGTAGCCCACGCCCCACCGCATCAGCACCGGGAACACGAACCACACGATGGGGTGCGTCAGCGCGCTCGCGAGGAACGACACGCGCAGGCTCTTCGTCACCCGCCAGTAGATGGGCAGCTCGAACACCTGGGTGAAGAAGAAGGCCACCAGCCAGCCCCAGAGCGCGCTCAACACGGAGGTCGTCTCCCCTCGACGAAGAACAGCGCCGCCGCCGCCAGCTCGAGGTACCCGTGGAACGCCGCGAGCTGCAGGTAGCCCACGCGCGCCGCGGCGAGGTTCACCACGCCCCATCCGGCGATGAGGAGCGTCAGCGCGAGGAAGACCACCAGCATCGGCAGCCCGAAGTCGTGCTCGAGCGCGCGCCAGCTCTCGCGGAACGGTCGCGGCGCGGGCCGGTGACGCGCGTCTTCAGGCACCAGCCGCAGCCACATCGCGTAGTGCACCGACTGCAGGAACGCGAACGAGAGCACCAGCCGCACCGCGAAGCCCGATGAGGCGAAGGGCGCGGTGGTGCTGACGAAGTCGCTGAAGCTGGTCATCGCGCCCGGGGCGTTCCACGCGCCGAAGAACGTCAGCGCCGGCTCGGCCCCACCGAGGAGCAGGAACGCCGTCATCGCCACCACCACCGCCGGCACCAGCCACGCGAACGCCGTGCGCGGCCGCAGCGCCCACCACCACCCCAGCGCCACCACGTTGTGGAGATGCAGGAACGCGTAGAGAAACGGCGCCTCCCATGCCAGCGCGACGAGGGTCAGCGCCAGCCAGGCGGAGAGGCCGAGCGCCTTGCGCCACAGCGGCCCGCGCGCGACGAGCACCGCGGGCACGAGGGAGAGCAGGCTGATGGCGGCGGGCGCTCCGAAGCCGGTGGCGAGCAACGGGAGCGCGGCGAGCCACACCAACGGCCCGCGCAGGTGGAGCTTCGGCTGCACCACCAGGTACCGTGCGTCGGCGACGAGGTGCGGCACGCCGAGCAGCAGCGGCCCGAGCGCCAGCAGCCACAGCGGCGCGACGAGCGTGAGCGCGAACGAGACGGTCACCGACAACAGCCCCATCCACACCACGCGGCGCGGCCGGTCGGCGTACAGCGAGCCCAGCAGCGGGCGGAACGCGCGGTACACGCGGGTGCGCACGCCGTCGATCCACCACTGGGTGGGCGCCGCGGAGATCACGCGAAGGCAGGGCGCCGCGACCGTGACGCCACGGCCACCAGCACCGCGAGGAAGGCGAGCCCGACGCCCAGCCACGGAGACAGCGAGCGCGCGGTGCCCTTCGCGGTCGCGACGCAGCCGATCATCTCCACCGGCCGGTACGTCGGCGGAATGCCCGAGCTGTAGTCGGGGCGGGTGACGGAGATCTTCGCGCACGTGCCCGCCTGCCCATCGGGCGTGGTGCACGCGGCGCCGACGTCCTTGCCGCGGCAGCTCGCGACCTCGTCGGGGAGAATGTCGGCCAACGACGACGCCGACGCGAAGGCCAGCACCAGGAAGAAGAGTCTCACGCCGGCTCTCTTACCCCGCCGGCCGGGACGCGGGGCAGGGCCAGCGCGGCGCAGAGCGCGAGGAACGCCAGCCCCAGGCCGAGCCACGGCAGCGCGGGCTTCTGCTCGGCGCTCACTGCCGGCGCGCAGACGAACTCCAGCACCAGGCGGCTGACGCCATCGGCGCCGACGACGCGCGACGTCTGGCGGACGCAGGTGCCGGCGGTGCCATCGGCGGTGAGGCACGCGGCGCCGACGCTGGAGTCTTCGCAGCCGAGATCGGGGTACTCGTCGGCGCGCGCCGACGCCGAGAGCACGAGGGCGAGCACCCACCACTTCACTGACGACGGCTCTTCCGCCACGCGAGCAGCACCAGCGAGAGCCCCACCAGCGCCTCGCCCGGCAGCGCGGCGCACGAGTTCTTCTTCTCCGGCTCGGTGGGCGGCGAGTTGAGCGGCGCCGCGCCGGTCTGGCACTTCAGGCAGTCGTACTCGACCGAGGTCGGCGGCACGCCGTTGCTGTAGTCGTTGCGCGAGCACTTCGCGGTGACGCACGAGCCGTCGCTGCCGTCGTCCTTCTTGCACGCCGCGCCCGCCGTCTTGTCGCGACACCCCATGCTGTCGGGAGGAGGAACGTCAGCCCACGCCGCGCACGCGAACACCGCCAGCACCACCGTCAGTCGTTTCATGCCTGCAGTCTGGGGCGCGTGTAGGGCCGAGAGAAGTGAATCCATTGGCGGGCATCGATCTCCACGAACCACTCGATGTTCGGCACGAAGGTGAAGCGCGCGCTGGTGAACTGCTCGAGCAGCTCGGCCGCCTGCATCGGCGAGAGGCGCGGCCCCTTGAAGCTGACGCGCAGGAGCGTCTCGAGCGTCGGCGTCACGTCGACCGAGGCGCACACTTCGATCGACCCCACGCGGCAGAGGTTGTCGATGGTGACGCGCCGGCCCGGGTACATCCAGCGATCGGGGGCGGTGGCGCGCTCGAGCAACGCTCCACCGGCTTCTTCCATCGACTTCACGCTTGGTACCGTCGCACGCAGCATCGGGTCGGCCCTCCCGCGAGATGCGTGCAACGAAACCCCAGCGTGCGTGACTGAAACAAGGTGGGCACCCGCTTGACGCGGCTGATTTCTGCGTTCCCGAGTCGCAGATTTGCGCGTCGCGGTCGTCGCGCGGGCCGCTAGCTGTGGGCCCATGCTCAACCGACTCCCGCCGTTCCTGGCCGTCGTCGTCTCGTGCGCGTCATGGGCCGTGCCCCCGGTGCAGATCGACTGCCCCGCAGGCACCCACTTCGTGAAGGACAAGGGCTGCGTCGCGAAGATCGCCAGCGTCGAGTGCCCCAAAGGCACGCGGCCCGACGGGCCCAGGTGCGTGGCCCTCGTCGACACCTCGTGCCCGGCCGGCCTGCAGTTCGTCGCCGGCACCGGCTGCGTGGCCGTCGGCGCGGCGCCCGCGAAGGAAACGAAGCCGGCGAAGGAGAAGAAGGAGGGCTCGTTCGCCAGCGGCTTCACCGGAGATCGGCTCTCGGCGACCTGCGCCGGCGCCACCTTCGAGATCTACGGCAGCGGTCGCCTCACCGGGGTGCACGCGCTGCTGCTGGTCGACGGCACCCGCATGGGCGACGAGGTCGACGTGGACGTCGGGCAGATCCGCAACATCACCGGCCAGGTCGGCGGCCACGCGTTCGACCTCAAGGTGCAGCAGGCGCTCTTCGGCACCCGCTACACGCTGAAGGTCGACGGCGTCGAGTGCCGGCTCGCGAAGTGAGTCACAGCACCGCGAGATCGTCGCGGTGCACCGCCTCGTCGAGGCCGCGGTAGCCGAGCGTCGCTTCGATCTGCGTCGTCTTCTTCCCCGCCAGCTTGCGCAGCTCGTCGGCGCCGTAGGCCACCAGCCCGCGCGCGAAGACGTCCCCGCTCTCGTCGCTGAGATCGACCGGGTCGCCGTGCGAGAAGTTGCCCTTCACCTCGCGAATGCCCGACGGCAGCAGGCTCTTCTTGCGCTCCAGCACCGCGGTGCGCGCGCCGCCGTCGACCACCAGCGTGCCCTTGCCCTTGAGGGCGTGCGCGATCCACGCGGTGCGCGCGTGGCGCCGCCCGTCTTGCGGCTCGAACAGCGTCCCCTCGACCTCACCCTCGAAGACCCGCGTCAGCGTGCCCGGCTTCTGACCCGCGGCGATGACGCAGCGCACGCCCAGCTCGGTGACCTTCTGCGCCGCGCGGAGCTTGGTGGCCATGCCGCCGGTGCCGACGCTCGAGCCGCTGCCTCCCGCGGCGGCGAGCATGGTGCGGGTGACCACCTCGACGGTGCTGATCAGCTTCGCGCCGGGGGTGGTGCGCGGGTCGGCGTCGTACAGCCCGTCGACGTCGCTCAAGATCACCAGCGCGTCGGCGCTCACCAGGCCCGCCACCAGCCCGGCGAGCGTGTCGTTGTCACCGAACTTGATCTCGTCGACCGACACCGTGTCGTTCTCGTTGATCACCGGCACCACCTCGTCGGCGATCAGCCGCTCCAGCGCGTGGCGGGCGTTGAGGTAGCGGCGGCGGTCCTGCACGTCGGAGTGGGTGAGCAGCACCTGCGCCACCAGCCGCGGCGAGAGCGCCTCTTCCCACGCGCGCATCAACCGGCTCTGCCCGACCGCCGCGCACGCCTGCTTGCCGGGAATGTCCTTTGGCTTGGCCGCCAGCCCCAGCCGCTCGACGCCCAGCGCGATGGCGCCCGATGAGACGATCACCAGCTCGCGGTCTTTGGCGAGGGCGAGCAGCTCACCGGCGAGGCGCTCGAAGTGGGGGCGATGAAAGCGGCCCGTGGTGTTGGTGAGGGCGTTGGTGCCGATCTTCACGACGACGCGCTTCGCGTGGGCGAGCGCGGTTCTGCCAGCGAGGGGAGCCACGGCGCGCAGTGTGCCTGCTCACTGACCGAAGAGCACTTCCGACATCAGGCGCCACGGCGTGTCGGCGAGCTTCTGCACGATGGTGGGCCCCAGCAGCATCACCTCGATGCCGGCCAGGCCGATCCACGGGCCGAAGGGGAGGTTGTTGGCCTGCGGCTCCCAGTCAGGAACCTCACCGGTCGTCTCGTCAGGCGGCGGGGAGTCGGGAATGTCCTGAAAGAAGATCGTCAACGGCAGCAGCACGAGGCGCTTCCACCACGAGAGCCCCGGCTTCTGGAAATCAGGCGTGAAGGGGAAGCGCTCAGGTCCTTCGTCTTCTTCTTCTTCCCCGGCCTCGGCTTCCGGCGCCGCGACTTCGTCACTCGGCCCGGCCCGGCCAGTCATGCGCTTCCTGATGAGCCCCACCACCGACGCCTGCAGCGACGAGAACAAGATGACGCCCATCAACGCCCGCCACCCGAGCTGCGCGCCCACCATCGCCATCAGGTACTTGTCGCCCGCGCCCAGCGCCTCGAGCCCGAAGCGCCGCGTCTGGCCCGTCACCGGGTCGGTGCGCTTCTCGCTGGTGAAGAGCCAGCCCATCACCTCGAGGACGCGGAACGAGAGGAAGCCGCCGAGCAGGCCGAACAGCGAGCTCCAGAAGACGTCGGCGCCCTGCGGGATCGAGAGCAGCACCGCCCCCAGGATGCCCGGCAGCGTCAGCTCGAACGGCAGAATCCATAGCTCGGCGTCGATGAAGATGAGCGGGATGAGGAAGGTGAGGAACGTGAGCGCCGAGACCAGAGACCAGTCGAGCGGGAAGCGCGCGGTGCAGGCCACGAAGAGCGCGCCGGTCAGCAGCTCGACGAGGATGTAGCGGGGGGAGATCGGCGACTTGCAGCTGCTGCACTTGCCCCGCAACGCCAGCCACGAAATGACCGGCACGTTCTCGTACCAGGGCAGCTTGTGCCCACACTTCGGGCAGCGCGACGGTGGCCAGGCGAGACGGCGGTAGGCGCGGCCGGAGATGGCGAAGGTGTACTTCCACCCGTCCCACCAGCTGTCGGTCTTCGGCTCGGGGACCTCGGCTTCCCCGCTCTCGTCAGGCAGGCGGCCGATGACGACGTTCAGAAAGCTGCCGATGCTGAGCCCGACGAGCGCAATCCAGGTGGCGATGACCGCTTCCAAAGAGCACACAGGGTACTTGAATCCCGCCGCACGACGCACGAAGGAAGAGGGTCTGTGAACGAACCGGTCGGAAATGTGCTGGGCCTCAAGCCCAGCGAGCTCAAGCACCTCAAGAACACCTGGCGCCGCCACGTGTCGGTGCACGAGATCGTCAGCGCCGAGCTCGCCCGGCACATGACCGAGTTCTCGCGCCTCACCAACCGCCAGCTCGGGGTGCTGCTCAACCGCAAGGGCAACGTCGAGGCGGTGGTGGTGGGCAACGCGCACCAGCTCGAGCTCCCCGACATCGGCCGCGCGCGCGCCGGTCAGGTGCGCCTGCGTGGCCTGCGCCTGGTGCACACCCACCTCAAGAGCGAGCCGCTCACCCGCGACGACCTCACCGACCTCGCGCTGCTGCGCCTCGATCTCGTCGCGGCCATCGGCGTGAAGGAAGACGGCCTGCCCGGCGTGCTGCACTACGCGCACCTGCTGCCCGAGAACGAAGACGGCGAGCTGTGGCGCACCGAGACGCGCCCTTCCATCTACGGCGACGACCAGCCCGACTTCCTCGCCACCGTCGAGGCGCTGGAAGACGAGCTCGCGTCCACCACCCAGGCGCGCAAGGTCGGCGACTCCGAGCGCGCGGTGCTGGTCGCGGTGTGCCTCGACGGAGATCGCGACGGGTCCGAGTCGTCGCTGGCCGAGCTGCGCGAGCTGGCCCGCACCGCCGGGGTGGAGGTGGTCGACGAGCTGCTCCAGGTGCGCCGCCACGCCGACCCGAAGTACCTCATCGGGCGCGGCAAGCTCGACGAGCTCAACCTGCGCGGCATGCAGAAGCTCGCCGAGGTGCTGGTGTTCGATCAGGAGCTCTCGCCCTCGCAGGCGCGTCACATCGGCGAGGCCACCAGCATGAAGGTGCTCGATCGCACGCAGCTGATCCTCGACATCTTCGCCCAGCGCGCCCAGTCGGGTGACGGCAAGCTGCAGGTCGAGCTGGCGCAGCTCAAGTACCTCCTGCCGCGGCTGGTGCAGAGCGACTCGTCGCTGTCGCGTCTGTCGGGCGGTGGCGGCGTGGGCGGGCGCGGCCCCGGCGAGACCAAGCTGGAGATCGATCGCCGCCGCGCGCGCGATCGCATCACCTTCCTCGAGCGGAAGATCGATCAGCTCTCGGGCGACCGAAAGACCCGGCGCCGCCAGCGCGCGCGCAAGGAGCTGCCGGTCATCTCCATCGTCGGCTACACCAACGCCGGCAAGTCGACGCTGCTCAACGCGCTCACCCGCAGCGAGGTGCTGGTCGAAGACAAGCTGTTCGCCACCCTCGACCCCACCTCGCGGCGCCTGCGCTTCCCGCGCGAGCACGAGGTGATCATCACCGACACCGTGGGCTTCATTCGCGATCTGCCGAAGGATCTCGTCGCCGCCTTCCGCGCCACGCTCGAAGAACTGGAAGACGCGTCGCTGCTGCTGCACGTGGTCGACGCGTCGGATCCCTCGCGGGATCAGCAGATCGCCGCCGTGGAGGCGATCCTCGAGTCGCTCGATCTGCTGCGCACGCCGCGCCTGCTGGTGTGGAACAAGGTCGATCGCATTCCGAAGATCATGGAGCGCGCGTTGATCGCCAGGCGGGGCGGGGTGGCCGTCAGCGCGCTCGAGCGCCGGGGCTTCGACACGCTGTTGATCGAGGCCGAAGACACGCTCTTCAGTGAAGGCGCCAACGCCGACGCCGCCGCGCTGGCCCAGGTGACCGCCGACGTGCTCGAGACCCGCGATTGATCAGACCAGCAGGCCCAGCACGCTCTCCAGCCAGGTCTGCATCTCGTTGCGCGAGGGCAGCAGGTTCTGATCGAGCGCGTAGGCGAACAGCGGCCCCGCGAACTCGCCCGCGGAGCGGAACCGGTTCTTGAGATCGGGCGCCAGCGCCTTGCTGATCACCGCGGCCAGCGGCTTGTCCACGTAGTCGGGAATGTTCAGCTTCGGCGCGCGAATGGCCGCCATCGTCTGCTGTTCCGTCAGGCCGTCTTTCTGGAACGGGTGGTAGCCCACCACCACCTCGTGGAGCATCACGCCCACCGCCCACAGGTCCGACGCGGGGGTGAGGTGCTCGCCGCGGGTCTGCTCGGGTGAGAGGTACGACAGCTTGCCCGCCGTCACGCCGGTGCCCGGCCCGATGTCGACGTGCGTGCTCGAGGCGACCCCGAAGTCGCCCAGCTTCACGTCGCCGTCGCCGGAGAAGAAGACGTTCGAGGGGTTCACATCGGAGTGGATGAGGTTGAGCGCCGCGCCGGTCTTGGTGGTCGCCTTGTGGAAGTACGCCAGCGCCTTGAGCACCTCGATGCACACGTGCACCCCCATGCCCATGGGGAAGCCCTTCATCGCCCGCCGGTGCGCGGCCATCACTTCCTGCAGGTCGCCGCCGATGAGGAACTCCATCGCGATGAACGGCCGGCCGAAGGCGACCCCGTGCTCCATCATCTTCACGAGGTTGGGGTGTGAGAGCAGACCCATGAGGTCGGCCTCGTCGGCGAACTTCTCTTCGCTGGTCCCCTGGCGCATCAGCTTGAGCGCCACGTTGACCTGGTCGCCCTTGTCGTCGACCGCCTCGGCGAGGAACACCTCGGCCTGACCCCCCTGCCCGAGTCGCGAGCGCACCACGTACTTGCCGAAGCGCCGGCTCGGGACCTCGATGGTGCGGGTGGGTTCGGTCGCCAAGGGGAAAGAAACCTTAGCCGCCACCTCCTGACCCCGCGACGCCAAATGGGGCGGACCCGAGGCTGATCTGGCTACAATGGAAAGCCGTGACGTCGTGCTCGTCGTGTGGCTCCCCCCTCCCCGAAGGCGCTCAGGCCTGCGCCACCTGCGGGACGGTGGTGCTGCCGGCGATGCCGTCGACGAGCGTCTCGCAGCGCAACTTGAAGCCCGCCGGCTTCCGTGAAGAGAAGACCATCTTGCCGGTGCGGGTGCATGACGTGCTCTCGGGCCGCTACCGCCTCGAAGACAAGGTGGGCGAGGGCGGCATGGGGGCGGTCTTCGTCGCGCACGACACCGAGCTCGATCGCAAGGTCGCGGTGAAGCTGCTGGCGGCGGCGCTGGTGAACGACGCCGAGGTGCTCGAGCGCTTCGAGCGCGAGGCCCGGCTGATGGCCAAGCTCGATCACCCGCACATCGTGCCGGTCTACGACGTCGGGCGGCACGAGGGCCGGCCGTACATCGTGATGAAGCTGCTGCAGGGCGACTCGCTGGTCGGTCGCCTCCGCGCCAAGGGCGGCTTCACCGCCGAAGAGACGCTCAAGCTGATGCGGCAGCTCGCCAGCGGGCTCGACTACATCCACGCGCAGGGCTTCATTCACCGCGACATCAAGGCGGGGAACATCTTCGTGTCGCCCGAGGGGCACGCGACCATCCTCGACTTCGGCATTCTGCGGCAGAAGAGCGCCACCACCGGCATCACCCGCACCGGCATGGTGATGGGCACCCCGCACTACATGGCGCCCGAGCAGGCGCTGGGCCTCAAAGACGTCGATCACCGCGTCGACCTCTACGCGCTGGCGGTGGTGCTCTTCGAGTGCCTCACCGGCACGCTGCCCTTCGAGGCCGACTCCGAGCTGCGTCTCATTCAGCTCCAGGCCCACGCCCCGCCGCCGGAGATCCTCGAGCGCGCCCCGTGGATCCCCCGGCCCGTCGCCGAGGTGGTGAAGAAGGCCCTCGCGAAGAAGCCCGACGATCGTTTCAATTCCGCCGCCGAGCTGGTCAACGCCCTCGAGGCCGCCTACCAGGAAGCGAAGAGCTCGAAGCCGTCGCTGCCCGTGGTCGCCGGCCCGCCGTCGATCGTCCCCACCACCACCGCGCCCAGCCTGCGCAAGCTCAACTCGCGGCCCTCGCAGTCGGCGCTGCCGGTGGTCAACGCCGCCATTCCCGAGCCGAGCACCGGCGAGCTCTCGCAGGCGGTGCGCGACAGCCGGCGCCCGTGGGTCCCACTGGCGTTGCTGGGCGTGGTGCTGCTCGGCGTCGGCACGTGGTGGGTCCTGCGGCCTGCCGAGCTGCCGGTCGAGCCTCCGAAGCCGCTGCTCGTCGCGGTGCCTGATGCGGCGATCGATGAAACGCTCGACGCGGCGGTCGCGATCGCCGAGCTGCCCGACGCCGCCGTGCCCGAGCTGTTGGCGGTGGTGGAAGACGCCGGCACCGAGGCGCCCGATGAAGAGCCCGATGCCGGCCCGGTGGTGGTGAAGAAGGTCCCCCTGCCCGCCGGGAAGAAGAAGGGGAAGATGAACGTCATCACCACCCACGGCGGCGAGCCGTACTGGGCCCAGGTGTCGATCGACGGCGTGCCTCGCGGACGCACTCCGCTGCTGCTCGATCTCCCCGTGGGCCGCTACCAGGTGCGCATCGAGCGGCCGGGCTTCAAGTCGCAGCAGCGCGAGGTGCGCGTCGCGTCGGGAAAAGCAGTGGTGGTGAAGCTCGAGCTCGTTCCCTGAGGTTTTTTCATTGAGGGGCGGGGGCGGGTGTGGTCCGAAAGGCCCACCCCATGCTGCACGCTGCGGTTCCCCTCATCGCCCTGCTGTTGACCGGTCCCGTCAGCGCGAAGACCGCGAAGGTCGAGGGGCCGAAGCTCGAGCAGGGCCAGAAGCTCTTCAACCAGGGTGACTTCGACGCCGCGCTGAAGATGCTCGACGCCGCCGCCGCGGAAGGGGGCGACGCCGCGACGCTGGAGAAGGTGCACCTCCTCCGCGCCCAGTGCCTCGCCGCCCGGCAGGACTTCGTGCGCGCCGAAGAGGCCTTCGCGCTCGCCCTCGAGGCCAACCCCGACGTCACCCTCGACCCGGCCCGGGTCGACCCGACGGTGGTGAAGCTGCTCGAGTCGGTGCGCGCGCGGCTGACTGGCTCGCTGGTGGTCAACTCCACGCCGCCGGGCGCAACGTTGTTCCTCGACGGCAAGGCCGGTGGCGTCGCGCCGCAGACGCTCGCGGTGCCGGCCGGCAAACACAAGCTCGAGGCGCGCTGGGGTGAAGGGCCGATGCAGGGGCTCGAGCTCCAGGTGAAGCCGCGCAAGGAAGTGCGCATCGAGTGGGTGCAGGGCAGCGCCGAGCCCAGCGCGCCGGGCACGGGCATGCTCACCCCGCGGCCCATTCGCCCCTTCGGCGATCTGCGCGGCATGTTCGAGCCCGCCACCACGGGCTCCATCTCGGGCGGCCTCGAGCTGGGCGGTGGTTTCGAGTTCAGCTACTTCCGCGTGGGGCTCTTCGCGCGGCTGTTCCCGATGTTCGGCATCACCCCGCGCTTCCAGTTCGCGCTGCCGGTGATGGACAACGTCAACGTGCTGCTCGAGGTCGGCCTGCCCATCTCGTTCACCGGCGATCGCATGACGCCGGTCGGCCTCGGCTTCCAGGGCGGCGGCGGCGCCGAGTACTACCCGCTGAAGTGGCTCGCGGGCTACGTGCTCATCGGAGGCCGGCACCAGTTCATCTGGCCGTTCAACGACGCCACCGCCTTCACCGCGTCGGCGGGCATTCGCCTGCGGATGCCCTGACTTCAGCCTTCCTTCGGGGCTCGGCGAACCAGTCGGTCGTGTCGAACTCGACGGCGTCGAAGGGCTCGGCGCGCACCGGCTCGCCGGCAGCGAAGGCGGCCACCCGGAGCCAGCCTGCACCCTCCAGGCGGTTGACCTCGATCGTCCGCCCGATGGGGTCGACGAACCACAGCCAGCGCACCCCGACCCGCGCGTAGATGCGCGCCTTGGAGATCCGGTCGATCGACGCGGTGGAAGGCGAGAGCACCTCCATCACCCAGTCGGGGACGAGCGTCAGGAAGGGCTCAGCCGGAATCGTCGGCAGCCGCGCTCGCTTCCAGCCCGCCAGATCCGGCACCAGGGCGTGCGGGCCGAGGTGCAACTCAGGCTCGTCGAGGATCCACCAGCCCCCCGGCGGCCCTGAGCGACCGAAGCGGCTGTTGATGTCGGCGCCCGCGTTGGACGTCGTCTGCGCGTGTGGCAGGTCAGGTCGCGGCAGCACGAGCAGCTCGCCGTCGATGATCTGGCCCACCATCGAGTCGGGCACGTGCTGCAGATCGTCGAAGGTGGCGGGCCGGCGCATGACGGGCCGAGCATAGGCCCTTTGCGCCGCGCGACCTCAGAGCTCCTGCAGCAGCTCGAGATCGGCGGCGTGGTCGAGCTCCTGCAACAGCTCGAGGTTCTGCACCACCTCGAGATCTTCGGCCGACAGCACCACGCCCGCGTCGGCGCCGCCGTCGAGCGCGAAGAGCAGCAGCCAGGTGAAGAGCGTGCTCACCGGCGCCGCTCCCGCGCGCGTTCGCGGAGCTCCTGACGCTGTTCCTGCGAGAGGCTGCGCCACTTCCTCAGGTTCTCGCGCAGCTGCTCACGCTTCTCGGGGTTGGCCCGCAGCCAGCCGCGCATGCGCTGCCGGAGCTCGCGGCGCTGCTCGGGGTCGAGCTTGCGGAACTCCTTGAAGCGCTCGCGCAGCTCGCCGCGCTCCTCGGGGCTCAGCTTCGAGAAGGCCCGCAGGTTCTCGCGCACGCGCTCTTGATCTTCCGGCGGCAGCGCCCGGAAGCGCGCGAGGTTCTCCTTGAGCCGCGCCTTCTCTTCGGGCGGCAGCGCCTTGAAGGCCTTGAGCTTCTCGCGCAGCACCTGCTTCTCCGCCTCGGGCAGCGCGTTGAAGCGTTCGATCGCCGAGCCCTCGGCGCGCGCCACCGAGCCCACCAGCAACAGCAGCACGACCAGCATGTTCTTCATGGCGTGACCTCCAGCTCGTGCAGCTCGGCGACGACGTCGAGGTCGGCGGCCGAGTCGAGCCCCATCAGATCGAGGTCTTCGACCACCTCGAGGTTTTGCGCGAGCAGCAGCTTCTCTTCGTCGAGCCCGCCGCCCTCGTCGTCACCGGCGCGTGGCCACACCACCAACGTCACCGACGCGGCGACCGCGAGGCCCAGGGGCACCAGGCGCGGCCAGGTCAGCCACTTCTCCTTCCATGTCGGGGCGCTCACCGCGTCGAGCACCGCGCGTCGCAGCTTCGGCGAGGCCTCGGTCACCGGCGGCGGCAGCGCCTCGACGGCCACGATGCTGCGCCGCAGCCGCTGCTCCAGCGCGCGCAGGGTGGGGTCGCTCGCCAGCGCGGCCTCCATTTCCTTCACGCGCTCGGCGGGCAGCTCGCCGTCGATGTACGCCGTCAGCTCTTCGTGGAGCGGGTTCATGCAGCACTCCCGGCGGGCCTGGTGCCTGCCTTGAGCGCGTCGAGGTGCGCGAGCACCTGCAACGACGCCCGGTGAATGAGGCTCTTGACGGCCGCCTCGGTGGCCTCCAGCGCTTCGGCGATGTCGCGGTACGCCATGCCCTCGAAGCGGCACATGGTGAAGGCCGCCCGCTCGCGGTCGCTCATCTTCGCCAGCGCCAGGTTCAGCGCCCGCTCGACGTCTTTGCCCTCGAGCACCTGATCCGGCGTCTCGTGGTGCGGGGTGCGCTCGATGACCCCCGGCGTGTCGTCGTCCACCGGCGCCTCCACCTTCTCCGCCGCGCGCCCCGGCCGCCGGAGCTCGTTGAGGCAGGTGTTGGTCGCCACGCGGAAGAGGAACGTCTGGAAGCGCGCGGTGCGTTGGTAGCGCCCGGCGCTCTTGTACAGCTTGATGAAGACGTCCTGGGCCAGCTCTTCCGCCCGCGGTGCGTCGCCGACGAAGCGCTGGCAGAACCGCACCACGCGCGCCTGGTGGCGATCGAAGAGCCTGGCGAAGGCTGCGCGATCGCCGGCGGCGACCTGCAGCATCCACGCGGCGTCTTCGTCATCGGCGCTGAGCACGGAGCTCCTCAACCCGGCAGCCCGCAGAGAGTTGCGGGGCCGGGCAAGTGCTTCAAGTTTCGAGGTATTTCTCGACCGTCTCCGGGCGCAGCGGGTCGAGCGACTGGCGCGCGCAGAAGGCGAGGAACGGGGTCAGCAGTTCGAGGCCGCGCTGCAGGGCCTGCTGCGTCTCCCACCCGTCCATCTCGAACCACACCGCGGCGTGACCGGCGGCCTCGGGGTGCGGCGAGAGCAGCGCGAAGGCGGCGGTGAGGGCTTCCTTGCGGCGCGGGTTCGACTGGCCGAACAGGCTCTTCTCTTTGGTCTCGCTGGCGAGCACCAGGCGTACCAGCGAGGCGAAGGCGCGCGCCTCCGGCACCGCGAGGTGGGCGCCCAGGCCCTCGAGCCAGGTCGTCAGCCGCTTGCGATCGGCGCGGCTCTCGGTGGCCAGCATGCGGGCGCGCAGGCCGTCGGCGGGCGCGAGCTGGAGCGAGGCGAAGGTGTAGTCCCAGAAGGCGAGGGTGGCTTCACTGGGCTCGAAGTCGAACTCCACCTCTTCGGCCTCGGCGATGGCCACCGCGGCGGCGAGCCCGTGGGCGGGAGTCACCGGGGGAGGAGGCGGCGGCGCGACCTCCAGCACGTCGACCTCCAGCAGCTCGATCTCCCCGGTGGGCGTCTTCGGCGGCTTCCATGCGCCGGGCGGCGTGAGGTCGAGGGGCGGCGGAGGCGGAGGGGGCGGCGCGGCCTCTTCGATCACCACGTCGGCGTCGGGCACCCAGCTCCCGGGCGGGGTGAGGTTGGCGGGCGGCGGCGGCGGGGCGGCGGGCTTCGGCTGCTGGGTCAGCGTGCGGAAGCTGGGGACCTCACGGGTCGAGCCCAGGGGCGGCTGCTGTTGGAGCGCGGGATCGGTCTTCACCTCTGCACGACTGACCGGCGCCTGCGGAACGGGGACCTTCTTGGTGCTCTCCTGCGCGCGCGCGGCCTGCTCTTCCATCGCCTCGAAGAACTCGTCGAGGTACGGCTTGAGCTCGCCCCACAGGTGCAGGAGCCCGGCGTCGTGGCCGATGAGATCGTTGGCGATCGCCGGGTCCTGGTACGCCTCGGACAGCAGGCCGGCGCGCCTGGCGAACTCGGAGCGGCTGGCGTCGACGCCCTTGCGGGCCAGCTCGAGGTGATACACGCAGCGCGCGAACTCGACGCGCTTGTTGCCGCTGGGCTCGAGCCAGGTGATGGCCTCGGCGAGCTTCTGGAGATCGTCCCGGCTCTTCCAGCACCGCACCAGCGCTTGATCGAACTGGCGCAGCTCGAACTGCACCAGCATCGGCGCCACCGACAGCCACAACGACTGCAGCGACGGGTGCATCCGCGAGAGCTCGTCGCCCGAGCCGTCGCGCCAGAACACCAGCAGCACCTCGGCGAGGTGGCTGATGGCGGCGCGGCTCTCGGGGTCACCCTCGCGGGCCAGCTCGAGCTCGAACAGCGCGGCGGCGAAGTGGGCCAGCCCGTCGCCGGTAGACTTGAGCGCGCTCACCTCGTGCTTGAGGCGCGGCATGTCGCCCAGCGCTTCGGCGCAGCGCTCGATGGACTGACGAAGGGGCGCGGGGAGCTGCGGGGGAGCCACGAGGCGGGGGATCCTGCCCGTCCGCGCGAGCCGGATCCACTGTGGCGAGGTACGCTCGCCGCCAACCATGGAGCGGGTGCAGGCACCAGCCTCGAGCGTCGAGTCGTCCACGGAAGTGCCCTCGCTGGCGCCGTGGGAACCGGCCGCCGCGCCGCCGTCGCTCGAGCACCTCGCGCTCACCGGCCGCACCACGCCGGGCACCGCGGGGCGCGCGGCGGTCAACCAGATCCACGCCACGCTGCGCTCGCTGACCGCTACCGAAGAGAACGGCGCGGCGCTGCTCAAGCTGCTCGACGACGGCGCCTTCAACGAGCTGCGCGCCGACGACGGCAGCTCCACCCGCGAGCTGGCGGTGGAGACCCTGCTGCGCCTGGGCTACCCGTGGGCGCTGCGCATTCACCCCGATGAGCTGGCCTGGTTTCGTCGCGCGCAGAAAACCGCGAAACAGCTCAAGTTGACGATTTTGCTGGGTGTTTTGGCCCTCGCGGGCGGCGCCGCGGCCTACCTGATCAGCCTTCTCTGAGGGCACTTGTCAGTCCCCCTGTGTAGAACGGCATTGCTTGTGGTACGCAACGCTTGTTCAGTACGACTTTCAAACGCGCAGTTCACACCCGAGGGGATGACGACGATGGCGAACACGGAGAAGGAAAAGGCGATCGAGTTGGCGTTGCAGGCGGTGGAGCGGCAGTTCGGCAAGGGCTCCATCATGCGCCTCGGCAACGAGGAACCGATGGCGAAGGACGTCGCCAGCATCCCCACGGGGTCGGTGGGCCTCGACATCGCGCTGGGCATCGGCGGTGTGCCGCGCGGCCGCATCGTCGAGATCTACGGGCCGGAATCGTCGGGTAAGACGACGCTGTGCCTGCACATCGTGGCCGAGGCGCAGAAGCGCGGCGGCGTGGCGGGCTACATCGACGCCGAGCACGCGATGGACATCGGCTACGCGCGCAAGCTGGGCGTGCGCACCGACGACCTGCTGCTCTCGCAGCCTGACACCGGTGAGCAGGGCCTCGAGATCGCCGAGATGCTGGTTCGCTCGGGCGCCATCGACGTGCTGGTCATCGACTCGGTCGCCGCGCTCGTCCCCAAGGCGGAGCTCGAAGGTGAAATGGGCGACGCGCACATGGGCGTGCAGGCGCGCCTCATGAGCCAGGCGCTGCGCAAGCTGACCGGCACCGTCGCCAAGAGCAGCACCTGCCTCATCTTCATCAACCAGATCCGCATGAAGATCGGCGTGATGTTCGGCAACCCCGAGACCACCACCGGCGGCAACGCGCTGAAGTTCTACGCCTCGCAGCGCCTCGACATCCGCCGCGTCGGCGCGATCAAGAACGGCGACAACGTCGTCGGCAGCCGCACCCGCGTGAAGGTGGTGAAGAACAAGATGGCGCCTCCCTTCAAGGAAGTGGAGTTCGACATCATGTACGGCAGCGGCATCAGCAAGGAAGGCGACCTCATCGACCTCGCTGGCGAAGCGGGCATCGTCGAGAAGAGCGGCTCGTGGTTCGGCTTCAAGGGCGAGCGCATCGGCCAGGGCCGTGAGAACGCGAAGGAGTACTTGAAGGAGCACCCGGCCGTCGCGAAGGAGATCGAAGCGCAGCTCCTCGAGAAGTTCGGCGTGAAGGGCAACCCGGTGCCGACCGCCGTCGAGGCGCCCGAGGCCGAAGAGGCGCCCGCCGAAGAGAAGCGCCCGCGCGTGAAGGCGGTCAAGTAACCCCAAATCTCCCTCTCCCTGCGACAGCGGGGAGAGGGCCGGGGTGAGGGGCCGAACCTCTCCCCAGACCGCTTTCCCCAGGCCGCACCTTTTTTGACGCCCAACACCCCTGTGGCACCGTGCAGCACATGACCGATCGCCGCACCACCAACCGCCGTACACGAGAGCTCGTGCCCGAGCCGTTGACCCGCCGCCGCGAACGCCGTGGCGATGAGCGGCGCGACTCCCCCCGCCGTGAAATCGCGCTCGACGTGCGAGAGCCGGGCAAGAAGAGCCGCTCGTGCATGGGCGATCTCTCGGTGGGCGGTGCGTCGTTCGTCACCACCTCCCCGCCGGCAGGTGACTCGGTCGAGCTGATGTTCAACATCCCCACCTACGTCGGGCCGATCGTCGCCAGCGCGGCGGTCATCGCGCGGCGGGGGCTCGAGAAGGGCACGCAGCTGAGCGTGGTCTTCACCGATCTCGAGGTCGACGCAGAGCTGGCGATCGCGCAGTGGTTCGACGACCTCAAGGTGACTCCGCCCCGGATGGCGGGTTCGCAGGGGTTGTCGTCCTTCGCCTGACCCTGTTACTCGCAGCGCGACATGGCGCTGGGGAAGCAGGGGTGGCTCGAGCAGATCATTCGCGGCGTGGTGGGTGCCTGGTCGCCCGACACCACCTCGCGTTCGGCGCTCGAGGCGCAGCGGCTCCCGCCGGGGCGCGGGCGGGCGCGGCGGTACGTGCGCGGCATGTTGCGCGAGTCGGGCCTGCTGTTCGGTACGCCCAACCTGCCCACGCTGGGCACTGAGGCGGCCGGGCCTGAAGAGCAGCTCTTCCTCGCGGTGCTGCGCGTCTTCACCCGGCTGGCGCTCGACGTGGCCGCCTGCACCGACGCGGCGCCCGGTCCCCGGCCCGAGCAGGTGTTGCTGTTGTTCGCTGCGCTGAGCCACCAGCTCGACGCCGCTGAAGACATTCACCGGCGCATCGAGCGCGCGACCAAGCAGTGGCCGTTGCCGCAGAAGCTGTGGCTGCAGGTGGAAGAGGCGGTCGAGACGCGGGCGCTCTCGCTGGCCAGCGACCCGTACTACGGCCTGGTACTGCACAACGGCGCGGTGTTCGCCGACGCCAACCTCTTCGGCCGCGTGGCCATCGCGTACTTCAGCCGCAGCCGGTTCCCTCGCGAGGTGGTCGAGCGGCGGCTGCTCTTCGCGGCGCAGCAGAAGGCGCGCCTGGTGGAGGTGCTGGTCGGGCTGGTGAGCGCCGAGCGCAAGCCGGGCTTCCCGGTGCGGCGGGCGATCCTCCGGCAGATCGACGACCTGCGACTGCCCGACACGCTGGCCGAGGCCACGCGCGAGTTCGCCGAGAAGGCCTTCGAGAAGGCGGTGCCGATGAAGCGGCTCACCTCCGGGCTGCGCAGCCGCGAGATGAAGCGCTTCGTGGTCGAGCAGACCTTGCTCGCCTCGCTGGTCGACGGGCGTCGCAGCCCGCGCGAGGTCGAGTGGACGCAGTCGCTGGGCAAGCAGCTCGGCTTCACCCCCGAGCAGCTGCGCGTGATGGAGCTCGAGATGGCCGAGTTCTACCAGCGCCACCGCACCGTGGTGGACGTCTTCAGCCTCTCGGGCGGCGCCGAGGTGATGGGCGAAGAGTGGGTCGACGAGCTGTCGACCACCATGAAGAAGAACTACCGCGCGCTGCTGAAGGAAGTCCGCGAGACCGGCGAGCTGAGCAAGCTGCTGGCGCGGGCGGCGCGGGGGCAGAAGCTGAGCTCCGACGAGAAGGCCGCGATGCGCGAGCAGCTGATCAACGTCGCCAAGGCGGTGCCGGCGCTCGCCATCTTCGCCGCGCCCGGGGGCCTGCTGCTGCTGCTCGCGCTGGCCAAGGTGCTGCCGTTCGACCTGCTGCCCTCGTCGTTCCGTGACGAGCCCGACGAGCGGGAACGGCCGCGCTGAGGCGCGCAAAAGCTGCACGGCGAATTCGAGAATCCTCCTTCTTCCGGGCTGCATCTCGGTGTTCGTCCGCGGCCGAATCGACGGCTGCCCACGACGAGGAGAAGCGACCATGTGGAACAAGCTCATGCCGAACAACGAGGCGTCGTTTGACCGGGTGCTGCGCGTGCTGCTGGGCGTCGGCGTGCTGTCGCTGACGGTGGTGGGGCCGCAGACGATGTGGGGCTTGTTGGGGCTGGTGCCGCTCGCCACCGGGCTGCTGGGGAGCTGCCCGATCTATACGCTGCTGGGCGTGAGCACGAACGGCACGAAGAAGGTCGGCACCTCGAGCTGATGACGGGGCCGGTCGCGAGCGAGGCGGCGCTGGTGTCTCGCGCGGCGGGCGGCGACGGGTCTGCGCGCAGTGCGCTGGTGCGCGCGCATCAGGGGGCGGTGTTCCGCTACCTCCGGCGCCTGGCGACCGACGGGGCCGCGGCCGAAGACCTCACGCAGGAGACGTTCGTGACGGCGCTCTCGCGGTTGTCGACGTGGCGCGGTGAGGGGTCGCTGCGAGGCTGGTTGCTGTCGATCGCCCGCAGCCAGTGGTTGATGGCGCAGCGCGCACCGGCGGCGCGGCACCAGCCCGAAGAAGACGAGTCGCTCGAGCGGCTGGGGCTGGCGGCCGGGTGGGGGGCTCCGATGGATCCCGAGGTGCTGGCGACGCGGCTCGAGGCGCACGCGGTGCTCGAGCGGGCGCTGACCGCGCTCGATCTCGAGGCGCGCGAGGTGTTGACGTTGCGAGACCTGGAAGGCTTGTCGGGTGACGAGACGGCGCAGGCGCTCGGGCTGTCGGTGGCGGCGATGAAGAGTCGGCTCCACCGGGCGCGCCTGGCGCTGGTGGCCGAGGTGAAGCGCGGAGGCGACCCCCATGGCTGAGAATCGACGCATCGGAGGGGTGGACTGCTTCGAGGTGCTGGCCGTGCTGTCGGACTACGTCGACGGCGAGCTCGAGGCGGGGCTGCGCGCGCAGGTCGAGGCGCACCTCGCGGGGTGCGACGCGTGCACGAAGTTCGGCGGGGAGTTCGGCGCGGTGGTGCAGGCGTTGCGCGAGCGGCTCCAGTCGAGCGACGAGCCGCCGGCCGCGGCGTGAGTCAGGCGACGAGCGGTTCCGGCTCGAGCGGACGATCGGCGAGGCGGGCGACCTTGCGGAGGAAGGTGGGGTCGAAGGGCTTCACTTCGTAGTCTTCGGCGCCCAGCTCGAGACACACGCGGCGCATGAACTGGTCCTCGACCGCGGAGAGGATGACGACCTTCACGTCGCGGGTCTCGGGGTCCTTCTTGAGGCGGGCGAGCAGGTCACGGCCGTCGATGCGCTGGTGCACGTCGAGGAGGATGACGTCGGGGTGCAGGCGCTTGGCGAGCGTCACCACGTCGGAGGTGGTGTCGGCGATGGGCTCGAGGCCGACCCGCCGGGCTTCCCGCGACAGGGCAGACACGAGCATCGGCTCATCGTCGGAGATCAACACGGTGGGCTTGCGGGTGCTCATGCGCCGGAGCCCAGCAACGGCCGATCCAACCCGTGGGGGTGCCGATCCGCCCACTTCGGGTCCGCCGGGCCGGGTCATTGACGGGAGTCGGGTCATCTCGGGCCCACCGTCAGGAAGCGAAAGAAGTCGCCGTCGTGATCCGAAGTTGCGTTGACACACCGGCGGCCATTCGATACTTGGCCGCTCGTATCACCGGGGAGTGGCTCAGCCTGGTAGAGCACTTGGTTCGGGACCAAGGGGTCGCAGGTTCAAATCCTGTCTCCCCGACTGGTGAAAACCCCCGAGGTTGCTGGAGAAATCCAGTCGACCTCGGGGGTTTCGTTTTGCGGGTTTGAGCGAGCAAGCCGCGACGACTTAGGCCCCGCTCAAGTCGAGGGAGGGCCTGTCGACCGACTCTTCGGCCACCGCTGCTCGATGGGCATCGCGGCACGGCAGGGGAGCTTCGGCGGTCGCTGCTACTCCCCGGGCGAGTACGCCATCGCCGGAGCGACGCCGCGAAGGCGCGGGATTTTACCGGGCTGTTCAGCGAGGAGGTCATCCCATGTCTTCCGCTTCGGCGCCTTCGGTCCGGCGACCGTCACCACGAGCGGCACGTGGTCCGAAAGGCGCGACTCCTTAGCGACCCACTCGTCGTAGCGCCCGATGCCCATCTCGAAGCCGTGCCGGTCGCACCAGTTGAAGGGCAGAAAGACGTGGTCGATGTGAAACGGCGCCTCCTTGCGCCACTTCGCGAAGTAGGTCGGATGCTCGAGCGGCGCTTGCCCGAAGAAGGAGCTCGAGAAGGCGCTCACGAGGTCAAGCTCGCGCAGTGCCCTGACGTTCTCGTCATGCGCCTTCGCGTCATTCGGATCTGACAGAACCGGGGTGTTGAGGTCGCCGGCGAGCACGACGGGATAATCCTTGTCGAGCTTCGCCAGCACTTCCTTGATGACGGCGCTCGTCTGGCGCGCGTAGCCCGCCTTCTCGACGAACTCCGGCCCCTGCGCCCAGACCGCGAGCACGTCGAACGCTTCGAAGCGGCCCTGCGCATGGCTGACCCGTGCGTGGACCAGCCAGGGGAGTTTCTCGCGGTACTCGACCTCTTCGACTCGCCACGGTTCACGCGCAAAAACACCGAAGTACTTCGGTCGCGCGCTCTTGATGGGCTGCACCGCCTGGGTCACCGTGCGAGCCGCGGCCAGATCAGTCTCGGGCAGCGGCGCGCACTCTGAGAGCACCGCAACGTCTGGATCGAGCCGCAGGACGAGCGGGTTCCATTTGTCTCGAAACCGGCCTCCACAATTCCACGCGACGAGCCTCAACCCACCCATGGCCATCTGCGGAATCGAAGTCGAGCGGTGCGCAGGCGGCAAGCCGAATCCTGAAGCGTTGACCTCTCCTGTCACCCCGGCGAGTTGAGTTCGCTGAGGACCTCAATCAGCCGCACCGCGTGCGGTGTCCACACCTCGGCCGAGTACCTGGGGAAGAGGAAAGAAGGAGCGGGGTCCTTGAGCAGCGGACCGATCAAGGCCAGGAAGCGTGCTCGCTTCTGCAGCGCGTCGTCTGAACCGCCGATGTAGCCGTAGTTGAGGGACAGCGTGCCATCGCTCGAGAGCGTGAGCGGTGAGCCAGGGCCGACGCGCAGCAGCCGAGGGTTGAACGTGGGCAGCTTCCCCGAGCCGTAGTTGACGCTCGTGGCCTCCGACTTGAGCTTCTCGTACACGAGCTTGACTGCTGCGGCGGTCGGCGGCGTGAGCTTGGAGCAGTGCGCGTCGAAGTCACCCTCGGTCCACCGGTTGCGCCCGGAGCCGGTGCTCTTGGCGGCTCGCGCCTCCTCGGTGACGTTGAGTACTTCGCTCGAGAGCGCTCGGCTCCCGGACTCCGACACGAACTGGCGGATTTCGACCGCGAGGACCTCGGCGTGCGTCATCTGATCGTTGAGAAACTGAGCCATGCGCAGCAGCTCAGGCGGAATCTGGTCGGCGACGAACATGAGCCTCACCTTGCCCGTCCTGAGGTTCTTCTCCGCCTCGGACCAGAACTCGGTGAGGGGAACGCCGTCACTCCCGATGAGGGCCACGAGAGCTGCCTCGAGCGCCGCCTTGTCCGGGAAGCGGCTCCGCGCGAGCGCCTCGAGGTGGCCTGGCTTCCAGAAGGCGGCACCGTTGGTGGCGTACTCGATGAGCTGTCCAACGACCTCGCGGCGAATTCGTGGATCCGACGAGCGCTTCACCTCGATGAAGGTGGGGATCGCCTCCTGATCGATGAAGAGGTGGTCGATGCTCCACCGGTCAGGCGCATCGACACCATCGGCGATCGCCGCCTCGGCGCTGAGGAGGAAGAACCGCCGGGGAATCTCCTCCATCTTCTCGCCACCGAGCAGCCGCGGGTGCGCGGAGATCAACGACTGGAGGTGCTCCTCCGCCGCATAGGGAGCGGGGGTGAGAGCGTGAAGGTGGTTCCCGATCTCGAGATGAAGGGCGGCGGCGGTTCGCATGGTAGTGCAGGTGTTCTTAGCGCGCTCGGTGAGCGGAAGGCTTCACACGTAGCGCTCGCGCGAAGCTGCACGTGTTGGTTGTCAGTTCGACCGCGGCTCATCGTTGGGCGAAGTAGCCGCGGGCGAGCGGCTTTGCGACGTCGGGATCTACGAGCGGCCCACCGACCGTCGCTGATGGTGCGCATCGGGTGCGAGGCATCTGGCATCGGGTCGGTCTGCACGTCGCCGCCGGCCTGAGGTTGCGGCGTCGCCTCGCCACGGCGACGCACGCCGCGCGCTCGCTGAGGCGGTGCGCGCGATGGATCAGGCCCGGCGCACGAAGACGCGCGCGACTCCCGAACACGCGCTCGAGCTCTGGCGCGGTCTCGTCGCGGGCCAGTGGTCGCTGATCGAGCACTGGGAATCCGGAGGCCGCCGCTACATCGCCGCGTATTCAAACGGCCCCGGTGGCCGCGACCCGCGCGCTGCTGCCCTACCTCTCGCTCGGCGCCACCAACAAGGAGGCGAGCTGGGCGCTCGGTCTCCCCGAGAACGCCGTTTCGGCGAGCGTGCCGCAGAGGCTCCGCAAGATCGGCCTGCGCTCGCGCGTCGCGCTGACCGGCGTGCTCACCCCTCGCGCGCGACGCGGCTCGACGTACAGGTGGGTGACGATCAGGTCGGACTGCTGGCGTTCGACACCGGCGTCGATGACGCCCTGCGCACGAGGCTCACGAAGGCAGAGCGCGAGATCGCCGAGCTTGTCGCGCGAGGCTGGAGCAACGCGCGCATCGCCCAGGCCCGCGCGGTCGCCGCGAGCACGGTGACCAAGCAGCTCCAGGCGATCTTCGACAAGCTCGGCGTCGGCAGTCGGAGCCGACGCGCGTGGGCGATCGCGCAGGGCTAGAGAGGACGAGAGGATGGCGAAAGTGCTGCGCTTCCGCGTCTGCTCAGCCCTTCTGGCGGTAGCACTTCAGGTCCCCGTGCTTCGCGCCGCCGGTGCGCACGCGGTCGTGCACCTTGCCGTCGAAGAGGATGAACGGGCCGGTGCCGTCGGTGCCGATCGCGCCGCGCCAGCCGTCGTATGGCCCGCTGGTGAAGGTCGCCACGCCATCGAGCGCAGACAACGAGCCGCTGCCGTCCGCGGTCTCGTACGCGTCGCCCGAGATGGTGAACGGCGGGAGCGGAGCAATCTGGAAGCCCACGTTCCCGGGGATCCCTCCGACCATGACGTTCAGCGATTGGCACACGTAGCGCCCGTCGATGCTCGCTGGTGGTGCGCCGGTCGGGCCTGGACCCCGCGACGCGAACTCGGCGCCCGTCTCGGCCCCGAGCAGCCCCGCGGCGAGGCACACCAGGCAACTGCCCCCGAGGGCGGCCAGCACCACTCCGACCACGATCACCACCTTCACGTTCTTCGACATGCGTGCCCCCGCGTTTCAGCGCCATCGCTCATGCGGCCCTCGCCTTCAGCGCCGCGAGTATCCACGCGTTGCCGGCGAGCGCCACGAAGGAAGGACGCGTGGAACTCGACCGCGCCGGCTGGGGCGCCACGGCCGTGGAGGCGCACGCGAACTCGTCAGCCACCGCACCGAGTCAATCTTCGGCTGGGCGAAGACTTGCTCGTCCCTGGCCTCAGCGGCGGGCCGATGTTGCCGGTGGGGACCTCCCGTTCAGAAGAGCTGCGAACACAACGCGTTGCCAGGGCAGCAAAGGTCGATGCCGCCGAAATTCGCCGTGCGAATGCAGACGTGTCGGGTGCTGGCAGGCTGGACGTAGCTGCGCAGCACGCAGATCTCGTTGGTCGAAGACTCGCCGAACTGGACGTTCATGGGCCCGCCGTTCCAGCCGCAACCCATCAGGATGCCGTCACCGACGCTGACAGTCGGGGGCACCGTGGGCATCGCGGTGACAGGATGGGCCCAGTCGTAGATCGGGGAATAGACGACGCTGGAGTTCATCGAGGCAGTGAAGCTGACGCCCAGGGAGCGCGTGAAACCGGTGAAGGAAAGTAGTTGCCCACCGGAGAGATCGGCCGGGAGGAGCACGGTACCGCTGACCGCCGCCATCTGGTTGGCCGGAATGCTCACGTCGATCAGCATGGACAGCAGCATGCTGGCTTCGGTTTGGAATACTCCCGTCGCTTCGGTGAAGGTCAGGGTCGCGTCGTGTAGCTCCGCGTTCGCGCCTTGATTCGCCAGGTGGAGCTCGAACCGCAGCATCTGTTGAGCAGAGAGAGTGACAGCCACCCCCGCAGGCAGCTGCACGAGCTCATTTGATCGAGAGAAGATCAGCGGCTTGATGGTGGCGTCGATCGCCGCGCTCCGGAGGGGCTGACACGCCGTGGGCGTGGGTGACTCGGTCGTGTCGGGCACGGCGTAGACCAGGAGCTCGTTCCAGGCTCCGGTGAACTGAGTGCTGATCCGATCGAAGTGAAGCTGGGTGGGATTGGTCAGGCGTTTGGTGACGCAGAGCGTGTTCTCTGCGCCGGGGGGCAGCGTCGTCGCGCCGAAGGACATCGAGAAAGTCGACGGAGTTGCTCCACCGCCACCGCCCGTCGCGCCGCCACCACCTCCCGTCGCGCCGCCACCACCGCCCGTCGCGCCGCCACCACCGCCCGTCGCGCCGCCACCA